>ENA-OQIW01000102-OQIW01000102.1-human-gut-metagenome-genome-assembly--contig:-NODE-102-length-18814-cov-2.352063_pt1 | contig 18814 bp, 23 predicted proteins | sample MGYA00242586_ERZ504751 | MGnify/ENA primary metagenome ERZ504751 (study PRJEB26092, sample SAMD00036349) | human gut metagenome | host: Homo sapiens | study: EMG produced TPA metagenomics assembly of...
TCACGACGGGAGGTCCTCGAGCCAGCCCTGGGCGGGACATCCGGGAGAGGACATCGAAGCCGTCCATGTCGGGCATCACGATGTCCAGCAGCACGATGGAAATATCCGAGCCCCAGGCGTTCAGAAGCTCGAGGCACTTGGGGCCGTCGGGGGCTTCCAGGATCTCGAAATCGTCGCAGAGGATCTCCGAGAGGATGTCACGGTTCATGGGGGAGTCGTCCACGATGAGCACCATCGGACGGTGGTCATTTTCAGAGCGGACGGCATCGGGGGCGATGTCCTCGGTGACGACAGTGTTCTTGCGGCGTTTTGCAAGGTACATCCGCTTGTCGGCGATGGGCAGGGCATCGCTGATGGGGATGCCGGCGGCCATCACGCCGCCGATGCTGGCCGAGACGTGCAGCTTCTCGAACTCGGGCAGATGGGCCGCGAAGAGGCGCTTGTTGATGTCCTTGAGCTTGCGCACGAAAGCCTCAGCCGAGATGTCGGGCAGGATGAGCAGCAGCTCGTCGCCGCCGTACCGCACCAGCATATCGGTGGAGCGGATGCAGCGGTGGATGATGGATGTGATGAGCCGGAGCGCTGCGTCGCCGGCTGAGTGGCCGTAGGTGTCGTTGCAGAGCTTGAAGTCGTCGAGGTCTATCATGGCGACGCCGGCGTGAGGTACTTGTGCTTTAATTCCTCTTCATAGAAACGGCGGTTGTAGGCACCGGTGAGGGCGTCCCGGTAGATGAGCTCGTTGGAGTGGAGGGAGCTGCGGGCGCTGGCGTCCAGCGGCAGGATCATCTCCATCACATAGGGCTTGCCGTCCACCTCGACATAGCGGGCTGTGACCTGACAGAGGGAGCGGTCAAGCGTTTCCAGCTTGGAGCACTGGCATTTGCCTGCCATTGCCTCGCGCCCCACGCAGCTGGTGTAGGGATGGACATTCTTCCAGGGCGGGTAGCAGGTTCTTCCGCCAGCGTCTTCGGGTCGAGAAGACGGACGGAAGCATATATCCTGCGCAGACAGGCCATCTCCTGCTCGGCCTGCTGGCGTGTCAAATTTTGCTCGGTAAGTTCGGACATGGTGTCGCTCCTATTATAACGAGGTAACGAGGTATGGTGTGGAAGGAGGGTGAGAAACAGCAGTCCTTCTGCAGCGGATAATTATAATCATGTAATATACTACCACAATCATGGGAAATCCGTCAATGCATAGAGAAATATTTCCGAAATGGAATGACAGCCTGCCGGGATTCCCGGGAAAATAGAAATTTGGAGCAGACCGATAAAATTGTTGCATCCATGCGCGAAACGGCTCGAAAAGTTTGTAACCGGTTTGATAAAAATACGCACAGACACAATAAATTTGGACACTGGTTGCGCAAATATGAAAAAATGTGCTGCTTAACAAAAAGATTTTGGGATACAACAGAATGTATTGTGGAACACTCACAAAATATGGCAAATAATCTTGTCTATTTGTTCTATTGCGAACGGTCGGACGGATGGTTATAATACAAACAGAAACCGCAAAACGTGAAACGAATGCGCTTTGCGAGATGCTGTGATAAGCGTTAATGAAGGAGAACAAGATTATGAAAATGATTTCTCGTCGTGACTTCCTGAAGCTTCCGCTGTTGTGGGTGCTGCCGGTGTTCTGACTGCCTGCGGCGGTTCTTCCGCTTCGACTGCTGCTTCCTCTACTGCAGCTTCTGCCGCTGCTTCTTCTACCGCAGCTGCTTCCGGCTCTGCTAACATCGGCGTCTGTATCTATCAGTTTGCTGATAACTTCATGACCCTGTACCGCACCGACCTGGAAGAGTACCTGAAGGACATGGCTACGCCGTCACCATCGTCGATGGCAAGAACGACCAGAACACCCAGACCGAGCAGATCAACACCTTCCTGCAGCAGGGCGTGGACGTCCTGGTCATCAACCCCGTCCAGACCACTTCCGCTCAGACCATCGTTGATACCATCAAGCCTCTGAGACTCCCATCGTCTTCATCAACCGTGAGCCCGACAAGAGCGTTCTGGACTCCTACGCAGACAAGTGCTGCTACGTTGGCGCTGACGCACGTCAGTCCGGTACTTATCAGGGCGAGCTGATCCTCGAGACCGAGACGCAGGGCGACATCAACGGCGACGGCAAGATCACCTACATCATGTGCAAGGGCGACCCCGAGAACATTGATGCTCAGTACCGCACCGAGTACTCCATCAAGCTCTGACCGACGCCGGCAAGGAAGTCGAGTGCCTGTACGAGTACCTGGACAACTGGGACCAGACCACCGCACAGCAGGACGTCGCAAACGCTCTGGCACAGTACGGCGAGAAGATCGAAGTCGTCTTCTGCAACAACGACGCAATGGCACTGGCGCTCTGCAGTCCCTGCAGCAGGCTGGCCGTACCGTCGGCAAGGACGTCTATCTGGTCGGTGTTGACGCACTGAGCGAGGCTGTCCAGAATGTCGTCGATGGCAACATGACCGGCACCGTTCTGAACGATGACGTGGGCCAGGCTACCGCCGCCGCAGCTGCTACCAAGCTGTACGTCGAGGGCAGCAAGGTCGAGCAGTACTATTGGGTCGACTACGTCAAGGTCACCAAGGAGAACGCTGCACAGTACATCAAGTAAGCAGCCAAAACCCTATCGTTGCAAGGTGCGCAGTGAACCAATAAGGCTTAATTAAAAGCTAAAAAGCGCGTGCGTGCGAGAAAATATCTCCGCGCACGCGCCTTGTTTTAAGAGCCCGCCGGCAAAAGACGCACTTTCCAAGACCCAAAGACAAGGAGGTTCTGAGGAATGTCAGAATACCGTCTGGTAATGAAAGGCGTGGTAAAGACCTTCCCCGGCGTGAAAGCGCTGGACCACGCGCAGTTGGAGCTCCGCCCCGGCAAGGTCATGGCCTGATGGGCGAGAACGGTGCCGGTAAGTCCACCCTGATGAAATGTATGTTCGGCATTTACAAGATGGACGAGGGCGAGATCGAGTACGAAGGCGAAAAGGTCAGCATCCCCACCCCGCTGGATGCACTGGACCGCGGTATCGCATGGTGCATCAGGAGCTGCAGCCTATCCCGGCCCGTACTGTGGCCGAGAACATCTGGCTGGGCCGCTACCCCACCAAGAAGGCTGGTCCCATCACCATGGTGGACCATGCCAAGATGTATAAAGATACCGATGAACTGCTGAAAAAGCTCAAGCTGGACATCAACCCCCACGCAAAGCTGGGTACACTGAGCATCGCACAGATGCAGATGGTGGAAATTGCAAAGGCTGTTTCCGCAAACTGCAAGGTGCTGATCCTGGATGAGCCGACTTCCTCGCTGACGGCGAACGAAGTCGAGTCCCTGTTCCGCATCATGAACGAGCTGAAGGAGCAGGGCGTCGCTCTGGTCTACATCAGCCATAAGATGGACGAGATCAAGGTCATCGCCGACGAAGTCACCATCATGCGTGACGGCCATTATATCGGCAAGTGGGACGTCGCAACATGACCAAAGAGCAGATCATCGCCAAGATGGTCGGCCGTGAGCTGTCCAACCTCTATCCCCCGCTGGAGAACCACCCCTCCGACGAGATCATGATGAAGGTGGAAGACTTCACCTCCATCCATCCGCGCTCTTTCCGCCACTGCAGCTTCGAGCTGAAGAAGGGCGAGATCCTGGGCGTGGCCGGCCTGGTGGGCGCACAGCGCACGGAGCTGATGGAAGGCGTTTTCGGCCTGCGCGCTCACACCGCCGGCAAGGTATGGATCAAGGGGCAGGAAGTCGCCATCAAGCAGCCCCGCCGACGCCATCCAGCACAGCGTGGCTCTGCTGACCGAGGACCGCCGCGCCACCGGCATCATGGGCGTGCTGAGCGTGGCCGATAACATCTCCATCGCCTCTCTGGACGACCTGCGCAAGGGCCCCATCATGCTGGACGACAAGAAGATCCTTGATCTGGTGGCTACCAACAAAGAGAAGATGGCCATCAAGGTCCCCAGCCCCAAAACAGCGATCAAGAGCCTTTCCGGCGGCAACCAGCAGAAGGTGCTGATCGCCCGCTGGCTGGCCAACAACCCCGATGTCCTCATTCTGGACGAGCCCACCCGAGGCATCGACGTCGGCGCAAAATATGAGATCTACTGCATCATCGCCGACCTGGCCAAGCAGGGCAAGAGCATCATCATGATCTCCTCCGAAATGAGCGAGATCATCGGTATGTCCAACCGCGTCATGGTCATGTGCGATGGCCGCATCACCGGCTTCATCGACGGCAAGGATGCGACGCAGGAGAACATCATGCTCTGGCGACCCAGTTCGAGACCGCGCCCGAAGCGGCGGCGGCCAATCAGTAAACAAGGAGGCTGTCTATCGTGGAAGCTACCAAGAAAGTAACGGGCAAGTCTGTAAAGAAGTGGCTGGGCAACAACGCCATCATCGTCCTGATGCTGGCCGTGTCCCTCATCGTCGGCATCATCCACCCCAACTTCTTCGCACTGGCCAATATCATCAACCTGTTCAAGAACGTCTCTATCCGCTACATCATCGCTCTGGGCATTTCCGGCTGTCTGATCACCACCGGTAACGACCTGTCCGCAGGCCGTCTGGCTGGCTTCGCTGCCTGCCTGGCCTGCATCTTTGCGCCCTTGGAGGGCGTGTCCATGCAGCCAATCATGTTCATCAGCGTGGTCTTGCCTGAACCGGATGAGCCGACGATGGCGAGCCATTCGCCTTCCGGCACGGTCAGATTGAGGTCGTCCACGGCATGCAGGTCGCCGTAGATCTTCGAGATGTGGTCGAGTTCAAGTAGCATGACGTTTCTCTTTCTTTATTCTTCGCGAAGCACGACGGCGGGGTCGATGCGGGTGGCGCGGTGGACGGGCGGGATGGAGCGACGATGGCGACCAGCGCGCTGAACAGCACGGAAATCAGGCCAGCCACCAGTTGAATACGATGGAGCGTTCGAACACCGCCACGCACAGCCAACTGGCGAGTCCGTAGCCGATTGCGGTGCCGATGAGGCCGCCAATCAGGCCGTAGAGCGACGATTCGATGTAGAACTCGGTGCCGATGGCACGCGAGCTAGCACCGAGGGCCTTGCGCAGGCCAATCTCGTTGCGTCGCTGCGAGACGATCGAGCTGATTGTGGTGCCGACGCCGACGAGCGTCAGCACCAGCACCACCAGCGAGACGATCCAGAACAGCGTCTGCAGCATGGTGATGATGCGGGTGTCGGAGGCGGTGATCTTGGTGACCTGCTGTGCCTTGACGTGCATGGAGGTCATGTCGTTGATGCTGGACACCAGGCCTGCGAGGTCGCTGGCGCCGGCCGAATACTCGATGACGTCCACGCCGCGCGTGATGCCGGTGAGCTTGTTGACGTCGGCGTTGGTGGCGTAGATGATCGAGTCTTCGCTGCCGCCGGTGTCCACGATGCCGGCCACGCGGAATTCGGTACCGGAGGTGTCCATGATGTCACTGGAGACACGGCCGTCTTTGGTTTGCTGGTCGATCGAGGAGTTCGACGAAGTGCCGTTGGTGCTGGCGTTATCGGATGCACGGTAGCCGATGGTGATGGCGGAGCCGATTCTCAGGCCGATGGCGTCGGCGATGTCGCGTCCGACCAGCACCTTGCCGTCGGTCGGCCACGAGCCGTCGACCACCCAGTGATGGTTGAGGTTCTTGACCTGCGCCGCATTCACGCCGGCCATCACGTACGGCGAGGCGTTGACGCGCACGTTCTCGTAGCGGTAGGTGGCGTATTTCGCGGAACCCTTGGCCTTGACCATTTCAGTGGTGTGCTGCACCATCGCCTTGTCGATGCCGGCCTTGCCGTCAGCATTGGTCGATTCGGTGGGCGTGACAATCAGGTTCGCGCCGTACGCACGCATCTCCTCGTTCATCTGCTGCGGCACGGCGAGGCAGATCATCGCCAGACAGAACAGTGTGGCTGCGCCGACCAGCGACGCCACCACAGCCATCACCGCGCGCGAACGCCGACGGAACACGGCGCTGAACAGCATTCTGAAGAACATACCGGTGTTGGTCATCGGTTCCCTCCTTCCACACCTACGTAGATAAACTCAGCGACCATGGAGCACCTCCGCGGGCTTGAGATTCAGAATCGAACGAATCGATGAGGCGGACGCCAGCAGCACGGTGACAGCCAGCAGCACGAACACCAGCACGAACACCATCGGCCGCATCGTAATGCCGGAACCGAACACCACCCGGCCTATCAGCTGGGCCACGCCGGAACCGAGCAGCGCGCCCACAATCCGCGCCCAGCAGCGAGATTCGCGTTCGGCAGCATCAGCGGAGTACTGCGGCATCGGTGGCACCGAGCGCCTTGAGCAACGCCAGCTCGCCCGACCGTTCGCCGATCGAGGCGACCATCAGGTTGGCCACGGCCACGGCTGCGGCGATCAGGCTCAGCACGGTCATCAGAATCATCACGGCCTGCGTCTTTTGCAGCACATTGCCCTGCAACGCGGCCACCTGACGCACCTGCTTGGCCACCGCGCCCGGAATCACCTCTTCGATCTGATAGGCGATCGAGCTCGGGTAGGCGGTGCAGTACCAGGTCTCCCATTCCTCCTGGCTCAGCGCGGCCGGGTTCGCGGCGGCCTTACGGGCCAGGTCGTTCTCCGGCGTGGTCAGGGCCTTGACCTCGATTTTGTCGACCGAATCGGGCAGGTCGGCGAGTACCTGGGCCGTGGAGGAGGCGATGTAGAGCGAGCCGTTGTCCTCGTCGCCGGAATCGTAGACACCGGTGAGCTTGATTTTCTGCTCGTTCTTCTTGCCTGAGGCGGTGGTTTTGTTGAGGGTGATGGTGTCGCCGGTGGTCACGCCGAGTTCGGAGGCCAGCGTCTTGCCGATCACGCTCTGGTCGGAATCGTCTTTGGGCCACTTGCCGTCCAGCTGCCACCACGAGCGCATGCCTTCCACGCCCACGACGGTAGTCTCGCCGGTGGAGATCTTGAGGTTCTTGTTGAACCACGTGCCGACGACCGGCACGTTGGTACCGTTCACCGTGGCGTGGATGTTGAGCTGCGGCGCGAAGCTGGTGATGTTGAACGACCAGAAGATCGTCTTGATCTTGGCCGCGTCCGACTCCTTCAGAAAAGCGGTCGGGTCGCTGGTGGACGTCGCGCCGCCCGACTCGGTGTTGTACAGGTCGGAAACGACCGCATCCGCCTTGGGCTGCACGGTGATGTTCGAACCGTAGGTGGACAGCTCGGCGTTGAGCTTGTCGCCCACGTCGAACACGACGCCCAGCATCGATACGGACACGGTCGCCGACAGGCATACGGTCAGCGCGATAAGCAGGCGCCGGCGCAGCTGTCGGGTGAACGAGCGAGTAATCATGCGCAGAAAGAACATGATTCTTGTCTCCTGCCTGACTCACCGGAAGTGGGCGCTCAGCGCGTCCAGATCCGTAGTTTGAATGGTGATCTTGCCGTGGCCGGTCTTGTACGGGAATGGTATCGGGTTGCAGCCACCCTTGAAGCCGATGGTCGCCAGGTTGATGGCCACCTCGCACTTCTTGCAGATGATCTTGCCGTCCTTCTCGTAGTAGCCAGCGTCGCCGCAGTTCTCGCAGGCGTCCAGGCCGATGCCGTACGCGCCACCGTTCTTTCGGATGATGATGAAGCGCATGACGGTGCCGTCCTTGGCCTTGTATTCGAAGCGGTGCAGGTGGCCGTCCTCGACCTGGCTGAAGGGGATGGTGGCCACGCCGTCCTTGAGCGAGTAGGCTTCCGGCGGCGAAAGGGTGATGGTCTGATGGGTCGCGGCAACGCCCACGGTCAGGGTTGCTGTGACGCCGATGGCTGCGATAAGGCTCCACACGGCAGCGACGATGGCGTGGCGGCGGAATACCTTATGCCGGCGCAACGTGGCCTCGTTGGCTCCCGGCACATCATGGTTTTCATACGGAAACCGGCCACGATGGAGGCCACGGCGGGAATCAGGAACACCAGCGCCTGCGCCATAATCATCGTGGAGTTCTGGTTGATGGACCAAGCCAGCGCCACGAACATCGTATGGTTCATCGGGAAGCCTCGCGCCTGCAGAATCTGGGCAAGACCAGTGAAGTGTTGAATCAGCAGAATCACCATCATGGCCGCGACGGCCACGGTGAACGCCCAGCGCACGGCAGTGGTGCGCATCGTGCGGAAGATGGCGGCCACAATAATGGACATGGCCACGCCAAGCAGGAAACCAAGAGCGCGCAGCAGCATGGCCGAAGTGAATGCGGTCTCCCCTGGTTCCACCCAGATGGTGAGCTGCAGAATCACGTCCGGCAGCGCGTAGAACAGGGTGAGTGCGATGTCGATGGCGGCCACGGCGTTAGCGATGTGCATGAACACCTTGTGCTGCTGCCAATTGGTGGTGATGCGGCGTGCGAACACCACCACGACGATGGTCAGGATGTCGGCAATGATCGCGCACCACAACACCGGGTAGTTGACGAACGTGCGCTGATTGATCACGGCCGAGGCGCGCAGGCCGGCGAATACGATGGCGGCGATCAGACCGACGATCAGGCCGATGAGACGCCAATGCGAGCTTATCGCTTATCTCGCCCCTCGCCGACCGTGAGCATCACGCTCAGGCTCATCACCAGCAATGCGGGGGCCAAAGTGCCCGGCATCACTGCCACGAATTGTTCAAGCATTCGCGTCCTTTCTCTGTTCACCTTAGGCTCCCCTCTCTGAGGGGAGCTGTCCGCGAAGCGGACTGAGGGGAGTTTTAGACCGTCCTAAGAATTATCTCCCTAAAGCGGCGTAAAGCCCCCTCTGACGAGGGGGCTTTCTGCTTAGTCAATCACCACTGGCGAGGAGTGTAATCCCAGTTGTCGAAGGTGACCTCGATCGGCTCGGTCCAGAAGTGGCCCTTGACGCCGGTCTCCGGGTCAACGTGCAGCATCCAACCTTGGAGGCCGGGGATTCGATGGAGAGCTTCAGCTGGTAGGTGCCAGCCTTGTCGAGCTTGACGTTGGCGCCGTAGTGCGGGCCATCGGAAGCGTTCATCTGCATGAAGGTACCGGAGGTGGCGGTGCCGCCCTCGACTTCCTTGCCGGTGGACTTATCGATGATGGTGTAGTTCACGGTCAGATCCGGCACGAAGTCGCCCTTGCCGTAGCCGAGCTCGGTGCCTTCTGGTTGGCATGGATGTCGGCCTCGAGGTGGAAGGAAGCGTCAGCAGCCTTCAGGCCCATGGAAGACGGCTCCATATCGATCGGCTGGAAGTACACAGCGCCCACGGTCAGCGGGCCGGCGTCCTGATCCTGCTCTTCAGCAGTACCGGACGGGCCAACCGGAACCTCTTCGAAACCGGCGCCGGAATCGGAGGAAGAATCGGAGGAAGAGGAGTCGGAAGACTGGGAGGAGGAGTCAGCCTTAGTGTCGGATGCGGAGTTGGTGGAACCGCAGGCAGCCATGGACACGGTCATGGAACCGGCGAGCAGCAGGCCGAGCAGAGCGGCCAGTTTCTTGTTCTTCATCATTGTTATTCCTTTTCTCTATCTCTGGTGAATTAGGATTCACGCTTAGATAATTGCAATTATTCAGTTATGAGATAAGTGCGGCGTGGGCTGGAGGAATTGGCATCGATCCGAGGCCGTGCCGCAAGTCTGTCAGTTGTCTGCAGTTATGGGAGGAAACGGACGAGCTAGACGGGCTACGCCTTCACGGCCGGGACCTCGACAGTAGCCTGCGCCTTCAGCTTGCGCTGCTTGATGAAGCCGACCACGAACAGCGCGATAACCGCAACGGCTGCGATGGCCTGCGCCACTAGGCATTCGACGTACGGGTAGAGGCCAAGCCAATCGTTCGTCGGCACACCGTTCAGGTAGAAGGCGGGCAGCAAGTCGCCCTCGATCAGCGAGTGGACGCCGCCGCCGGCGAACACCACCACCAGCACAGACATCAGAATCGAAGTGACCAGGAAGAACGGACCAATCGGAATCTTCACGGAGGTGAAGCGGAAGAGCAGGAAGATGCCGACAAGCACCACCGCGGCGGTCAGACCACCGATCCACATACCGCGAGTATCGCGGCTCATCGTGTAGATGGACTCGTAGAAGATCACGGTTTCAGCGCCTTCACGGAACACGGCGAGGAAGCTCAGCATAGCCAGCGAGACCACGGTTTTCAACGTCACGTTGTCGGCACTTGCGGCGGCTTCGGCATCAGCACAGCAGCCTCGGTCTTCTTGCGAATGTAACGGTTCCACGCTTCCACGCTGGACTTGTTCAGCATCCAGTTACTCGTCCACAGCAGCATGCCCATGGCGATCAGTGCGCAGGTGCCTTCCATGATCTCCTGAATCGGGCCGGAGCCGCCGAAGGCGAACACGAAGATCACAGCCACCAAGCCGGCGCCGAGCAGACCGACGAGCACACCCAAGTAAATCCACTTGACGAAGCGCTTGTTATCGGACTTGACCAAGTAGGCGACGATGGCTGCAACCACCAGCAGAGCTTCAAGACCCTCACGGATAAGCACGAGGAACGCCTGGCCGGAGGAGCTGGTGACCAGCTTGGTGAAACCGTCTTCCTTATCGGCGGCACCACCGTCAAGAATGCCGGCGTCCTTGATCAGCATGGCCTTGAGGTCGTCGATCAGCTTCTTGGTGTCTTTCAGGGATGCGCCGGCGTTCATGGACTTGCGGCACATCTTGAACTGGTATTCCACCTGCGAGACGCGGTTGCCGCTGATGGCGTTCATCACGTTCTTTTCGAAGCCGAGCTTCTCGTAATACTGGTAGTACGCGTTGTTCACGAGCGTGGCGCCCTTGGCACCATCACCCTTTTCGTAAGCTTTGTATGCATTGTCGAGAATCGGGGTCATTTCGTTGGCCACGTCGGTCCATGAACGATTGCCCTTGCCCGGGTTCTTCTTTTTCTTGGCGTCGAGCTCCTTGCGCTCTTTGGCCAGCTGCGCCTGCAGCGCTTCGGCGTACGCCTTCGGCTTGGCGAGATCGGCGTTGGTGTCGAGCTGCTGGGCCGTGGCGTCAAGATCGGCGGTCAACGCATCAATCTGCTGAGCCAGTTGATCGTCGTTGCTAGGCGTGTAGGAAAGATTCTGAACGCTTTGGAATGCCTGCTGTTGGGCGAGCTGCTTGTCCGCGCCAATGGTGTCGTGCACGACCGCGGTGAAGTTGGAGGCCACGTAAATCTTGTTGTACGCGCCCATGAAATCGGAGGTGGCGCCAGCGGTGTTGCCATCCTTGTACGTCTTAAGACCGCTGTTCAGCTGCTTGTCCATCGCCTTGGAGACTTCGGCCCAGGTGGCGTAGTCAACGCTGGACGAGCTTGATGAACTGGACGAGCTGGTGCTGCTGTCGGCGAAGGCCATCGGAGCCGTGACTGCAGGAGCCACAGTGGCGATGACCATGGCGAACAGAAATACAATCGCAGCCAGGACTCGCAGCTGCCTCACGCTGGTGTGTTCAACGGACCGAAGAGCAGCCTGGGCGCGACGAACCATGCCTATCCCTCTCTCTCTGCGCGGCTAAGTAATCAAAAACCAACTACTCAATATAAAGAAAAACTTTTTTGAGGAACAGTCTTGATTTTTTAGGATTTAAGAGGTATTAGGCACTGTTTTTCGATCAATTATTACCGCAGATTGTCTCAATATTCGATATTGTCCCGCTCACAGATGGGAGACTTCCCGAATTATGAACTCCCCGCGACTGGCCACTCCCCATCCCTCATATTGCATGACCAACTGTTTCACCAAGGTTCATAGCCTAAAATCACTATGTTGCATCACGGCAAGAGGCTGGCAATAATTCACGCGATGGCATGCGCATGTTCATTCTGGTTTGCCTCGGGTTTGCTGACTTGCCTTGAGTCGCTTTGATTTGCACTGGTTCATCCCCCGGTGAGATCACCTGTTGCACACGCCGTACGAACGACCTGCACATCAGCGCAGGCACTCATTGGTGGTCCTTGTCCACAAAGCGACACGCCGCAGCCGGCACTGAATGTGCATTTATCCGAAAGCTGTGGTAGCTTATTCGAGTTGCCTACGGAGCTTACTTCTAGCAAGCACTGCAGTGCATGGAGGATTCGCCTAGTGGTCTATGGCGCACGCTTGGAAAGCGTGTTGGTGTAACAGCCTCACGAGTTCGAATCTCGTATCCTCCGCCATCAGGGTTTTGGCTTTTGTCAAAACCCTTTTGTTATCCGCACCCACATGCATATACGCAGCGGTCCAAATATGTGCACAATCGTGCACATTCACTGTTTTTGCAGTGGCGTGGCATGGCACATATTCCGAGACGACCGAATTCCCACAATTTTCGTGCCACAACAGCGCATAAAAACACGAAAATGCGATTACGTGGCACATCCGAATGCCACATGAGCGCAAAATAGCCAATATTGCGCTCATGTGTACAACTTAGAGCACCCGAATACTTCCTCGCACACCCGTCGATTTGCGTAATACGCGATTGCGTGTATTGTTGTGCAAGCCGTTCAACGGCCCTAAGCCGTGCGCACATTATCGCCCCGATAGCTCAGTGGTAGAGCACTTCCTTGGTAAGGAAGAGGTCGTGAGTCCAATTCTCACTCGGGGCTCTCAATCACCACTCGATGCCGTACTCGGCATACATATACATATCGTACTGGTACTCACTGCTGTAGTTCAGGTCGTTCTGATGTGCTTCATGATGGCTGTTATCTGACTGCATAATCATTCCTTTTCCTAGCCTCATCGGTATTACGACCAGATATAGCGAAATCGCGTTACCGAACTATGCGCGTTCAGCGAATCGCAGGTGAACTCATAGCGAACTGTTGCACGCACTCCGCATGCGAGCGCAGACTCATTGACATATACCGTCCGGCACACACTTCATAATGTGCAAGGCCGCGCGCCAGCTATTGAATACCGCCAAACAGCAAAGGAAAGCCTCTCCCACCATGACCTCACACCTTGCCGAAGCAGGACGCACACTGATTCCCCGCAGGATGATCGGTACGGTCTGCTTTCCCCAGCTCTGGTTATTCTCACGTTTGTCGCCGGACTGGTGGATGCGTTAAGTTACTTGGCACTCGGTCATGTATTTGTGGCCAATGTGACCGGCAACATTGTGTTCCTTGGTTTTGCATTCGCCCACGCGCAGGGCTTCGTCTGGTGGACTTCGGCGCTCACGCTGGCCACGTTCATGATTGGTGCGTTCATCGGCGGACGCATTATTCATTACTTTGGCGCCAACCGCGCGCGCCATCTGCTGGTGTCCACGTCAATCCAGCTGGCTTTTGTGGCAGCTGCGCTCGTCGGCATTTATCTGCTCAATCAGTTTGCGCCTGAACCGTCGATGGGTGGCACTGATGCTTCAGCCATCGCCCGCACGGCACAGCCCAGTCTGAACTTCCCAACTGCTCGGCATATTGATTTGCATATTATTCTGCTGATTGTGCTGCTCGCACCGGCTATGGGCATTCAGAATTCCACTGCTCGTAAGCTTTCGGTGCCAGATTTGCCCACGACTGTGTTGACGATGACGTTAACTGGGATTATCGCTGACACTTCGGCGCATGGTCATGAGCAGTCCAAACTTGGCCGGCGCGCGATTGTAATGCTGGCTTTGGCGCTCGGTGCTTTGACTGGAGCCACGCTGCAGACGCGCGGTCATGAGGACGTTATTTTGATGGTGATGATCGTCTGTCTGATTGCGGTCATTGTGATGATGATCCCCCATGTGCATTCCGATGCCCGCTGGGTGACCGGAAAACACTGATTCATACAAAAACGGCCGGCGCTGGGCATTGCTGACCGGCACCGGCCGAGATAATAAGGAGTGCTCCTTATGTGGTCGCGAACCTTACGGTTTCATGATCACATCTGCTCGCGATTGCGGCGGTAGGCGATTGCGGCGCCGGCACCGGCCAGCAGCAATCCGGCCACAGCAATCGTGACGACATTGGCACCCGTGTTGGAGACGACATTGCCATCACCCTTGGCAGCGGTACGCTTCACCAAGCCGGCAATTGCCTTCTCGAGAGCCTCACGAGCTGCGTCGACCTGCTTCTGCGTGGCGTTGCTGTTGTCGGAGACCTCACGGGCCTTCTTCAGCGCGGCGCGCAGAGCGTTGGCGGAGTCGTCGGTGTAGAGACCCAGGTTGATGGCGGCGGCCTTGTTGATGGTCGCGTTCAGAGCAGCCTTGTCCACCACGCCCGGTTCCGGATTCGGCTTCGGCTCGGTGGCAGCTTCCAGCTTGGAGATGGCGTCCTGAAGAGCGCTCAGTGCGGTATCCACATCCTGCTGGGTGGCGTTCTTGTTGTCGAGCACCTGCTGTGCAGCCTTCAGTGCCTCGGCGAAAGCTTCCCACGAGTTGGTCGTGTAATCGGCCTTCTCGAGCTTGCTTGCCTTGTTCACTGCAGTCTGCAGGTCGGTCTTGTTCACCTCAACCGGGCCTGGGCCAGGCTCCTCACCGGTCTTCTCGAGACCAGCGATAGCGGATTCGAGGTTCGTCAGCGCCAGAGCCACATCGTAAGCGGTGGCCTTATCGTTATCCGCCACGGCCTGTGCAGCTTCGCGGGCCTTGACTAGAGCAGTCCAGCTTTCAGCCGTGTAGTCGGATTCCTTAAGACCGTTAGCCTTGGCGATGGTGTCGTTGAGGTCGGTCTTGTCCGGAGCGACAGTCTCTTCCTCAACCTCGCGGTCCGTGGTCAAACGCAGTTCGGCAGCGGATGCGAACTTGTTGGCCTGGGAGTCGCTCTGGCCTGCGGAAGACAGGACGGTCAAGCGTACGGCGGTCACATTCTCGACGGCGTCGAAGCTGGCCTTCTGCCACATGGTGGTGGTGGAGAACTCAGCATCGGTGACGACATCCTTGGTGGTGCCATCCGCCAGAGTGAGCGTGATCTTGTAGCCCTTGATCTTGCCGTTGGCGTTCATACCTCCGGAGCGCGGCAGGTAGCGCAGGCCGTTGATGGTGGTCGGTTTGTTGAGGTTGAACTGATACCATGCGGTGCCGTTGCCGACTGCGTTCTTGCTCCAGCTGGTGTGCCAGTGGGTGCTGTCGTTGCCATCCTGTGCCAGACCGGCCGGGCCTTCGCTCGGCAGGCCTGCGGTAGGCTCTTCGCTGCCCGTGGCCACGGTGTAGCCACCCAGCTCATCGGAGCCGTCAGCTGCCACGTCGTACTTGTCGCTGCTCTCGTTGCCGGGAGCGGTCTTCATGTACTCGTCGAGGGCCACGAGAATGTCGTATGCTTGGTGAAGTCCTCAGCGGTTGCGCCATTCTTGTTGATGAGCACGCGAGCCTTGACCAAGGTGTCCTGATACTGCTGCCATGCGGCATCGGAGAGCTCAGCACGCTTGGAATCGTACTTGCCGCGGATTTCCTTGACCTTGTCCTGCGCTTCGGCCTTGGTGCGGGTCTGGGACTCGATGCGCTCGATCTTCAGGTTGTCGAGCACGAAGTCCTTGTATCCGCCGAAGTCCTGTGCATTGCCGGTGGAACCCTGCAGATCAGGTGCGGTTGCGGTCGAGTAAATACCGAACCAGGAATCGCCGTTGACGCCACCGGTCAGCTCGAACTCGGCCTTGCCGGTCTCACCCAGAGCCTTCTTCAGGTTGGTCAGCTTCACGCTGCCGGCAGAGTATTCACCCTGGCCCACAGCGATGGCGTAGATGTCATCGGAACCGGACTGGTAGTCGAAGCTCACCTTGTACTTGGCACCCGCCTCGAACTTCACGTTCTGCGGGATCGTCTGGTAGACCAGCGTGCCCTTCTGGGTCAGGCCGTTAACCTTCACAGACCAAGTGCCATCGAGCACATCGTCCATCTTCTTGACATCCCAACCGGCCTGCGTGAACGGAGCATGCAGCTCGGAGAGGTGGATGCGGTTGTCCTCAACGCCTTCGGAACCGGAGACCACGAACGGCCAGATGCCCTGGGCGTTGTTTTCGAATCCGTTGGTGAGGGACTTCAGCGTGCCGTCCTTCTCATAGGTGATGCCGGAGTACTGGTTCTCCACGATGCGCACATCGTCGAAGTAGGTGTGTGCTCCGTCGGTGCTCTTGTGAGACAGGGTTACCGTGGCATCGCCGTTCTCAGGCGCGGTGAAGAACACGTACATGTTCTGGAAGTAGCTGGAGCCATTTTCCGTATTGCTGTTCGTGTTGTGGCCGTATGCCTTGATGTAGTTCTTGGCGATGGACTTGCCGGTGGAGTTGGTGGCCAGCACCTTGCCGCCGCTGGTTACGGTGACGGATGCATCGCCGGTGGAGCGGTTGTCGACGCCAACATACAGCGCGTACTTCTGGCCAGCCTTGAGATCGGTCAGACGCTGGGAGACATCGACCTTGCCGGTCAGGCGCAGCATGGCGTTGTTATCGCCTTCGACTTCAGCCTTGCCGGAGCCGCTGACGGTCCAGTTGTCGGTGAGGGTGTTGGAGCCGCCGTTGAAGCCGGCGTCTACACATGCATGCCTTCGCTCCAGTTGACCTGAATCTGCTTGGCCTCGCCCTTGTACACCACGTACGGGGTTTCGGCATCAGCGGTGAGCGTCACCTTGCCGCCGGAGACGGCAACGGTCTGCTCGTTGGTCTTACCCTGATCGGTGAGCTGGTACACCTTCACACTGGAGAGGTTCTTCCAGCTGTCCGGCAGGGTCCAAGTGGTGGTGCCACCCTTGGTATTCCAGTGGTAGAGCTTCTGTTCGGAATCCTTGACCAGCTTGCCGGTGGAGGAATCCCACAGCCACGGCAGCAGGTAGGACTCGTCACCAGTGGAGGAACCATCGCCTGCGGAGACAGCACCGGAAGCCACCATCACGCCGTTGAAGGTGATGGTGCGCTGGCGGTAGGCTGCGCTAGAGGTGTCGTTGGAACCACGGGAGACTACTACAACGTTGCCGTTGGAATCCTTCAGGGTAATCTGCTCGTTGCCGTTGTTCGTGTTCGGGTCGGACACGGCAGCGGCATTGCCATTGTCGGCGGTCAGCAGCGGGTTGTTGACCCAGCGGGTCACCTTGAAGTGCTGGATGACTTAGTGGACACATCATGGGTGTACAGGTTCTTGATGTAGGCGGCATAGTCGTTGCGGCCCTGCCAGCCTTCGAAGTCCTTCATGTTGTAGCCGCCGAGCAGCGGGGCGTTGGCAGCGCCGCCGTATTGCGGGTAGTCGCCAACCAGCTGTCCTTCTGGTGGTTGCGCAGGAAGCGCATCACTTCGGAGTTCTCGCCCTTGGAGGTGTAGCCGCCGTAGGTCAGATCAGCTGCCCAGTGCTGGAAGGTGGAGTCGTACTCGTTGCCGGAACCCCATTCGGTGGTCATACGCCAGCCGTTGTCGTTGATCATCTTGCTCATCTTGCGGGTTTCCCAAGAATCTTCCGAACCGGAAGAAGTCAGGTTGCCCCACACATCGAGGTAGATGAAGTCCATGTTGTCGCCGACTTCCTTGCTGAGGTCAGCGAAACGGCTTACACGAGAACCGGATGCCAGATCGTAGATACCGTCGATGCCGACACCCTGATCAAGCCAGTTCCAGCCATACCTCAGGCCGCCTGCAGAGTTGCGGCGCACCATGTCCTCGCTGAAGGCCTTGGCTTCCGGATACATTTCGGAGGCGTTGACGTGCACACCGAAGCGAGCGCCATACTTGGAGCCCTCTTCCATCATGGTGTTCATGTCGTCGGCGCCGCCGAGACGCTGGCCGATATCGCCGTAGTCCGGGTGGCCGGAGTCGTGGCCTTCATTGCCGTAGCCCTTGAGCAGCACGGACTGGCCGAGGCCGTCGGTGTTCAAGGCCACCTTCTTGACGTTGTCAAGCGTGGTGAGGAACGGGTTCTGCGCCTGGGAGCCGAAGTTCATGCGATACGCCATGCCACCAGTTCGGGAACTTCCTCGGACTTGTACGGGTTGTTCATGATGTCGCGGTAGGCGATTGCGCCATCCTGCCAGTTGACGGCACCGTCTTCGTTCTCGTCGCCGGCGATGGCCACGGCCATCTGCGGCAGAGCGGTTTCGGCCACGGTGTACTTCTTGCCCTTGGAATCGGTGACCGTGCGGTGGTAGTACCACGGAGCGCTGGCCAGGCCCAGGGAGGTGGCGTCACCAGTCTGCTGGGTGGTGGCGTAGACACGCGTGTTCTGGCTGCCGCCGCGCACAGGAGCCGCCACATAGGTGCCATCGTGCTCGGAGTTGCTCCACAGGCCGGCACTCAGGCCAGCACCGGAGATGAAGCCGTAGGTGTAGTCGCTATCGGTGACGTTAGTATCTTCGGTCACTGCGAAGTTGGTATCGCCAGGATTCTGCGTGTTGGAAGACATACGAGCACCAGTGAATTGGGCATTTTCCTGGCTGGAACGCACGGAAACGAGACTCTGGTTCGGGAAGGACAGCGTCTGGATGGCGTTCTCCTCCACACCGTTGCCTCAGGAATGCCTTCGGACAGGTTGTTCTTGATCTTGGTGACGTTGAGGTGCAGCTGGTTGGCCTTGACCGTGATCTGAACGGTGATCACCGCGTCAATCTTCTTGGCCTCATCCTTGACCTTCAGCGTGTAGGTGGCTTCGGTATCGGAAACCTTCTTGAAGGTCACGTCATCGTCGGTCAGTTCGATGTTGGTGCCGTTGATCTCAACGGTGCGCACATCCTTGGTTTGGCCGTACATCACCTTGCCGTCGGTCATCGTGTACTGCAGCACAGAGGGGAAGTTCTTCTTAATCTGAACTTCCATCTTCTTGGTCTTCAGCGTTTCGGAGGCGACTGAACGGTTTTGTTCAGGGTGATGGGATCGATGGCAAGGTCCGCGCCGGAGACCGCCACCTGCTGGGAGACGTCCTCATAGCCTTCCTTGGCAATCGAAAGCGT
>ENA-OQIW01000103-OQIW01000103.1-human-gut-metagenome-genome-assembly--contig:-NODE-103-length-18794-cov-1.777040_pt1 | contig 18794 bp, 35 predicted proteins | sample MGYA00242586_ERZ504751 | MGnify/ENA primary metagenome ERZ504751 (study PRJEB26092, sample SAMD00036349) | human gut metagenome | host: Homo sapiens | study: EMG produced TPA metagenomics assembly of...
GCTCCTCGAGTTCACCGGCCAGAGCCGCCGCGTCAGTGAGGCCTCATGTTCGGCAGGAACACCTCCGCGCAAACCGGAAAAATAAGGAAAATGCATGCAACTGCCTAAACCCGAAAAAAATACATGACTAAACACGAAACACCGACTTGACGAAATACACCGGCTCACGCCGTCCGACCGTCTCCGGGGTTTATCCCCGCGTGTGCGGGGTAGATTTGGACATCGGCGGAAACCCGAGGACAGGACCCGGTTTATCCCCGCGTGTGCGGGTAGATCCGTACCTGTCGATGTTGCCAAGCTGCCGTTGCGGTTTATCCCCGCGTGTGCGGGGTAGATAGTTTAGTTTTCAACGTTTTCAATGCCATGCGAGGGCTGTTTATGCAAATTGCGTACCTGTTTTCAGCCGTATTGTCTTTGGCTTTAGGCGGTCTGGACATTAGGATGGTTCCGTCGAAAGCGGTTATCGTCTTCTTTCCGTTTTGGCTGCTGACATGTAGCTGATGCTGGGAATGCCATGCCATCGTCGCTCTGCCCGTACCGAGTTCCGAGAGGACTCGTTGCCAGAGTCGCGTACGAATCCGGGTGTTGAGTCTCCGACGTATACGCCGCTGCTGATTTCCACCATCCATAGGGATAGGTGTCCGCGCAGTCCTTGTGGAGCGCTTTCGAGTCGTATCACGACGGTGCCCATGATCGGCCGGCTTTCCCGTATCGTTGCCCGCCAGTCCAGACGGAACAAGTGTCCTCGTTATCGGGCTCCTCCGAGAGGAGGGTGGAAACATCATGTACGCAACGTTCCAGCAGTCTGCCGTCCTGCATCATGTCACGCATGCGTCGTCGTGCGATTCCGCCAACCAGGCTGGGAGTGCAGGCGTGCAGTCGGAAAGCCAGCGGGATCGAATACTCCGCCTTGTACAGATCCGCGATGTCGAAGAGGAACGAGCGACGATTGTGGCAGTGAACGAAACCGAGTGCCGGACTGCATCCCAATGCGGTGATCGCCGCATGGACGACACCATACAGGCAGCTATTGGCCGTGGATAGCGCGATGTTCACCGCTCCGCCACGGGCATCCCATTTCCGACCATGCCACTGTATGCCGTTGCGTCTCGCTTCAGCCGTGTACAGGGCTGCGACTCGGGTGCCTTCCATGCCGAGCAGTTGACGCATCGTCGTATGGGACAGATCTTCGCCGGGAAACCGCATCGCGTACATTCGTCGGGCGACCATGAGACGTGACCTCTCGTTGGATACGAGTCTGGCCTGCTGTTCCAGAAGTCTGGTGGAGCCGGTGAGTGCGGAACCGCTACAATAGTGGCGGACTCCCTGTTCTCCGGCCCATACGATGATCGCGCCGGTGTCGCTTGCCAGGACGACGGCATCATGCGTGATGGTTGTGCCGGGCCCGAGCATGAGCACCGCGATGGTCGCGATGGGCAATTGGGTTTCGCCGTTCTCGTCCGCCGCTACCAGCGCATTGTTCATGCGTTTGATGACGCACTGCTCCAAGTACAGGTAGGGTATACGTTCCGCCACCCGTGGCAGGTCCGCCGGCGTGAAGTCGCTCATGGCTTCAACTTTTTCTGCGCTTCGGCTACCGCATTGAATAACGGGTCAATAGCATTGGAGTAGCGTGCCTGGAATACTCGGTTGTTGGCTGGCTGATCCCAGTGTGCTTCCGTGCCATCGATGGTTTCGACGTGCGCCTGTTCCTTGCCTTTGAACGCCTGTTCCAACGGCTTGTCTACCAGTCCGACTCGGATAGGGCCGGCTGGCGGGCAGGCGCGTCGTCCCAAGTACGGCATGTATACGGGGTGTTGGATAGCGGCGCCGATTGTTCGCAGGAGTCGTAGATTGTTGGACTCCAACCCGACAGTGAACGTGGAATCCTGTAGGTATTCCTTCGTTTCCAACGGGTTGGGTTTGCCGTCCGCTCGTCTACCCATGGTTTGGAAGTCCGTCAACCGTGGGCCCGTGTGGACTGGTTGCACGCCGAATCGGAGGGCTGCGAGGTCGCTGATGTCGCTTCCACGGGCACGTCCCAAAGCGGATGCGACGAGTCCGATGACTCCGCTTTTGGTGGGTAGGCTGCCGGTGTTGCGGTGCGTGTACCCGTCTTCGGTGGCCCATGATTGCAACGGGCCTTTCAACTGGAGCAGTAGGGTCGGCATGGTGATCAGAGCGCCTTGATGATGGTGCTGGTGGTCTCGCTGATCAGCTGGGGGAGTGTGAGCAATGTGTCTTGCTGCTCCTTGTCCATCGCCTTGCGCGCGTTCAGGTCGGCCATGGTGAACGTGTCGGCTGCGGCCAGACCATACGTGTTCTGATAGTCGGCCTGCTGTTCGAGCAGTCGTTGCACGCTGGTGGGAATCGTGTCAGTATTGACCGGCTTCTCGTAGGCTTCCGCGAGGTTGATGGGACGGTCGGTGCGGATTACGGTTTCGATGAACGAGGGGAGCGTCTGATGTCCGAAACTGTTCTGTTTGCCGGACGGCAGGCTCAATGCGAAGGCGTTCAGGAACGTGGACAGGGCGAGCCGCACGGCTTCCTTATCGTATCCGAGGTTACGGTTCAGCAGGTTCACGTCGACGCAGGCGTAACGGTAGAGGGTGGCGCTCAAGTATCCGGTTTCACCGATCATGCCGGCGCCGCTCGTGTTGTCGCAGTCGTCAACGGCCGCATAATAATCGTTTTCCACGTCTGCTCGGTTCACGCTGATGGCGTGCGCAAACTGGCTGGCCGCATCCACCACGTACTGCTGCCGGTGCCCTTGTCGCTGCTGGCGCTCATACGTCCGAAGAGCGCGATGTCGATGCTCCGGTCGGAGTCGAGCAGCTTCTTGATGTCCGTACGATGGGAGGCGACGGACTTCTTCGGATCGGTGCTGCCGTATGCTTCCTCGGCGTATTGGGCGAGCTTCTGCCATTGCTGTTCACCGAAGAACTGGAGCGCGCTGGTGCTGCCGGGTCGGTTCTTGTCAGAGGGAAGGCCGGCCGCCTTCATCAGTTCGCCGGTGGCTTTCAGTAGGCGCTCGTCCTCCGGATCACGGTCGAGGCGTTGGGCGATCATCTTGGTGAACTCACGGCTGCGCGAGCCGAGCCTGCCGGTGTCGAGGGTGTCGCGGAAGTTGTCGCGAATGGCCTTCTTCCATGCTTGTGAGCTGACGCGCATGCGTGGCACGCCACCGTAGATGGCGGTCTTGGGTCGTCCGTTCTCGTCGCGGTTGAGGTTGGCTGGCGGAAGGGTCTGGATGGCGTGGATGTCGATGAACAATCCCATATTGTTTCTCCTGTTGGTTTTTCTTTGGTGGATGGTGGATTGGTTCCGTTTTGTCCGTAGGGGGGCTGCCGGGCGGGAAGCCCCGCGAACGATGGTGAGGACTAGTTGAGGTAGGCGGGCTTTTTGCCCTTCGACAGCGCGGCCAGAACGAGCGCTGCGAGACTCGTGGTCTGATCCGCATCGAGAGCGAGAATCGCGTAGGAATATGCGTCCTCCATCTTCCCGTCCCACCATGAGAGATAGGCGGCGACGGCAAGGGGATGGGCGCGGTACTTCTTCTCCGAGGCAAGGTCGGTGAGACCGCACGCGGCTGTGATGGCATTGTGTAGCCGGTCGTGGTCGGGTTTGATATCGGGGTTGGTGAACCCATCGGCAAGTGTTTTGGAAAGAAGCCTCTTATAGTATGGCGTGTGGCTTTCGCCGCGAGGTTGATGATGGTCCCGATCTTGAATCGTGGGTTGATGGCGGCGGCGATTGCCGCATCTCTGACGTTGAATACTTCGGACATGAGGTCCGCGAACCCTTCGAGTTTCGTGTCTTCGTCGGCGTATCCTTCGCAGGCTTTCTCCCATGCTTGGAGCATGGGGGTGGCGAAGGTGCGGATTGCTTTTTCGTGCCCGTATGCCAGTGCCTGTTGGCGGTATTCTTCGATGAGTGTGTTGGTCTTGGGTTTTTCGATGATGTTGGTCATTGGTTCCTCTTTCTGTTTTATGTGGACATATTCAGTATAACAGACAAAAGTCAGATGTCAATAAAAGTGGCTCACAGGGTTTATCCCCGCATGTGCGGGGCAGGTGTCTTTCCGTTGGCTCTACGGCATGTCGCCCCGCGGTTTATCCCCGCGTGTGCGAGGTAGGTGGGGTAGGTCATATACCGCAATCGCTCTATCGAGGTTTAGGCTTATCCCCGCGTGTGCGAGGTAGGTTGCTTTGGCTTTGGTGTCGTTTTTCCTGATGAAGGCTTATCCCCGCGTGTGCGGGGTAGGTTACTGCCAAAATTGGGCAATTAGATTCTGCCTAGGCTTATCCCCGCGTGTGCGGGGTAGGTCCACATCGAGCGTTTCGCCAGGATTTTCCTAAGGCTTATCCCCGCGTGTGCGGGGTAGGTTCCGCACGGCCGCCATTGAGGTTGGCGAATCCGGGCTTATCCCCGCGTGTGCGGGTAGGTGTGATGGTGGCGGACAGTTCGTCATATGCGCCGGGCTTATCCCCGCGTGTGCGGGGTAGGTAATCATGGCGTGACAGTCTCATCCCCGGCATCCGGCTTATCCCCGCGTGTGCGGGGTAGGTAGTTTAGTTTTCAACGTTTTTGAGGTCATGCGTGAGCCGTCTATGCAAATTGCATACCTGTTTCCTGAGTTGATTGTCCATTGATGCAGGCCGGCGGACAATCAGTTGAGCAGTCGGCCCCAGTCGCGCCGCACTGTGTTTGCCGAGTCCGGTTTGCTGAGTCTCGCCAGATCCAATGCCAGCAGGGCGTGATCCAATGGAATGTCATACTCGTTAAACAGTCGGATTATACGTAGACAGAACGGTGCGGCCTCCTGCATGTTTCGCGCGTTCATCATTTTCCTGTAGAGCTCGTCAACGTCTTCGCCGGTATCGGCCAACGTGCGTAAAGCCGTGTTGAAGTGTTCACCCTCCACGTACATGGGTTTGCACTGGTTGCCTTGCTGATGGTAGGCGTATAGGCCGAACGCGTACCATGATGCCTGTTCCATGAGGGTTGGTTTGCTGAAACCGCGGTATTTCATGCCGTTCAACGACCATTTGGATGCCTTCGGATCCGAGCCGCAAGGTTTTTTGAAACTGTTGCGCAGGTTGGCGAGGTCGGCGCGCGTGTAAGTGCCGTTCAGGTAGCCGTCTTGCAGGCGGGCGAATCGGGGTCGTGCCCATGTGAGGTAGCTGTTAGTCAAGGTCGGGTTCCTTTCCGCCTGCCAGATAGGGGAGCATCGCCGTATCGGCTTTGGCCCAAGCATCATGCGGATTGTCTCCGTTGCCGACCTTCGGCCATGCCTGTTTGACGAGTTTGTCCACGATGGCGCTGACGTTTGCATGTTCATGGATACGCCGCATATCCAAGGTCATGTGGTCTTGGCGGATTCGTGCGATGCTGCTGGACTGGCTGCCGTATTGGGCTGCAACCGTGTCGAAGCTGACGGTCGAATTGAAGTTCGATGCCCATAGGAATGTTGCGGGATAGTGTTCGTCGCCGTCAGGTTCAACGAACGCCTTATCCATTGCGTCCATAATGGTCGGTCGATCAGCGGGCCGAACGTGAGGTTCACCGGTTTGGGTTTGCCGGTCTTGTCCTGAGTCCAGAAGGCCATGTATTCGTTTTCCGGGGTCGTCCATTCGGAACGGTTCCCGTAGGTGACGTAGGCGCCGGTGCATAGGCCGTCCGTGTTCCAGAGCAGTCGGATTCGGCGGGACGGGTACGTGTAATAGTATGCGGGGCCGGTGGCGTCCGGTTCCATGTCCGCGCATTCGAGCGGTGGATACTCCCAGATGGGCTTGTTGCATTATTCGTGGGACAGAAGTTCAACACTAGGGTCTCCCACAGGTTGTTTCCGTCGATGATGGCAATAGCGAGTCCTCCGGCCTGCGCCACCCCCTGTGGGGTACGTTTGCCTTCCGCGGCTTTCGGGTCGCCGTTCATGCCGGTGTGGACTCCGGCCACATCGTACATGTTGCAGACGAGCAGCATTCGTGCCGCTTCCGCAGGGGTGACGGGCTTGTATGGGTCGTGGGTCTGCCAGAGGGGGCGTTGCATTGCGGGGTGGAGTCGGGTGAAACCGTAGTCCTTGGGTTTGCCTTGCGGCATCATGCCGGCGACTTGCAGGAACGGTTCTGTTTCCGACATGAGGTCGAACCGGTGTGCCCATGCGTGTAGGTAGTCGATGATTTCCTGGTCACGCCGGCTTCCATGATGCGTTTTGCCCCGCCGGGGACGAGTATCCTTCCTGACGTGCCGCGTACATGATGGCGAGCAGCAGTCGCATGATGCTGACTCGTTCCAACGGGTCGGCTATATCCAGTTGTCGGATAGAGGTCGGCTGATCGAACAGGGTTTCCAGAGAGTAGGACTCGTGCTTGCCGTTTGCGAGTACGGGGACCCATGGTTCGGTGACGAGGTTGAATGAATGGTTTGCCATAAGACTTCTTTCGACTATCGCAGTCAGTGGTTAGAAAAGCAGCATCAGACCCAATCCATAGGCCTTGCCGTGGCCGATACCCGAGAGCATCGTTTGGGTGAGCTTGTCACGGTCGGTGATAGTGATCTCTCCCGTGTATTCGACAGTGTGGAACGTAAGTTTGCGGCCCTGACGGTTGAATCGGGTGGCGTGAACGTCGAGAATATCCAACGCATCCAAACGGGCTCCGGCCTGGGTGAGCTTGCCTTCCGCCCACTGGTGCATTCCGGCGGGAGTACGCAACGGTGTGCGTTTCCCGTCCTTGCTGACTACCGGTGTGGCCGTCAACGTGAAGCGACGTGTCTCACCGTTCTGTAGCTTGTCGAGGAACGGCCGGTAGTCGAGCGTGTTGATGATCGGCTTGCCCAGTCGGGCTTCGAGCCGATCCGTATCCAACTGGTCGGAGACGATGTACAGCCTGTCCCCGTCCAAACGCCACAACGGGCGGCTACTGCCGGAGGTGGCGGCGCTGACCACGGCGTGAATCGCTTCGGGGGAGCGCAGCACTTTGCGCACGTCCGGGTTGACTGGGTTGAGAGTTATGCGCGTGAATAACGGCATGTTAATCCTTGTCTGGAACGAGTTCCGGGTTTGCTTCTGTCGTGATGGCTTTTCTTCGTATATTGACGATTTCCCGGAACGATTTTTCGGCGACTCCGGTTTTCAACCCCGATGAAAGGTGAACCGGCTGACCGAGATATTTGAAGGCGATCTTGTATCCGATAGGTTCCGACATGACGTATCGGGTGACGCGAATGTGGTTGAACACCCATCGGACGACTTCGATATCCAGACCGTATTCTTCCGCGTATGTCTTGTATGATTTCATGGTTTTCTCTTTCAACGCGCTTCGATGGTGACGGGCTTCTCGTAGCATTGGGGAACATAATTCTTGTCGAGCGCCCAGTTGTTGATGAAGCGGAGCGGGCAGGATTGGTCCCATGCACGCTGTAGTTCCGAGACTGGCAGCACCTTGTATCCGGCTTCTCCGTTCGTGACATTCTCCCCCGCCTGTAGAGGCGGGTGAACCCTTGACAAACCGGTGTTGGAGAGCATGTACCGTATTTGCCGTTCTTGTCGGCGTCGCCGTTGTCGAGCAGGTAGATTTTGTGGCAGCCGTCCCATGCGAATTCTGTGGCTGGGCTGGTTTGGCCGTTGATTGTGATGCTCATTGGTTTCCTCTTTCATTTCTATGTGGACATATTCAGTATAACACGTAAATAGGATATTGACTTCCTCCCCACGGCTAAAGCCGGGGGATTCCATGCCTCGCGGCATGGGTTTCCTGCTTCACGGACTCAGGCACGGGCGGCACGCCTCTGCATGCCGCTGCGCCTAGCGTCTCCACAGGCTATCATCGCAAGTCCTGCGACTCGAATGTTCATGGCCGCGTTGATGTCACGGTCGTGGTGCGTCCCACAATTAGGGCAGTCCCATGCGCGCACGTTCAACGGCTTGCGTCCTGAATTGTGCCCGCATTGGGAGCAGATCTGGCTGCTGGGGTACCAGCGTCGATGGGCTGAAATACGCGTCCGTACCATTCCGCCTTGTACCGGAGCATGGTGAGGAACATGCCCCACGCCGCGTCTCGGATGCTGCGGTTCATGGCGCGCTTGCGGCTTTGCCCATTCTTCGCGTACCCGCCGTTGCCGTCAGGCTTCGGTTTGCACCGGGCGCTCAATCCCTTCACGTTCAACGTTTCGACGCACACCGTTTGGTTTTCGCGGATTATCCGCGTCGAAAGTTTGTGAAGGAAATCACGCCTCTGGTCGGCCTCATGCGCGTGGATACGCGCTATCCGCTGGCGTTGCTTCTCATAGTTGCAGCTTCCCTTCTGTTTGCGCGCCAAAGCACGCTGGGCTTTGCGGAGGCGCTTGCATTGCCTCTTGCCGTATCGGGGGTTTTCGATTTTCGTCCCGTCGCTCAGAATGGCGAAAGCGTCCAACCCCATGTCGATTCCGATGGCACGGTCAACGGCAGGCAGGTGTTCCACCGCATCGTCGCGCACCAGAAGACTCACGAACCAGCGTCCCGCCGGGTCGAGGCTCACGGTCACGGTGGTCGGTTCTGCGCCTTTCGGTAGCGTGCGGCTCCACTTCACGTTGAGCCGTGTGTCCATCATCTTCGCCAAGCGTAGTGTGTACGGCCACTGGTAGTCGAACGCGCTCCTTGTGAACTCCATGCTTCCGCCATGCCGCTTCTGCTTGTATCGCGGGTACGCGCCGATGCCGTTGAAGAAGTTCATGTACGCGGATTGCAAGTGCCGCAATCCTTGTTGGAGCGGCACGGCGGACACTTCATTCAGAAAAGCGTAGTCGTCGGTTTTCTTCCACGCGGTCAACATGCGGCTCGTGTCTGCGTACCCGATTTTCTCTTCGCGTTCATGCCACGCGGTCCGACGTGCGTCCAACGCCTTGTTGTAGACGAGTCGCACGCACCCCAGTGTGCGCCGGAGCAGACTTTCTTGCTCCGGCGTGGGGTAGAGGCGGAACTTGTATGCCCGCTCGATACGACTCGAATCCATGTCTTACATAATATCACGATTTACTGTAAGATACAGGCGGAAACGAAAGAAAAGCGCGGTTTCCTCCCATAGCTAAAGCTAGGGGTATCCAACCGCGCCACCTCCGATGAACCGTTGCCGTGCCCGTTGCTCCCATGCGGGGGAACCGGGCTTCTCACGGTGGATCCAGCTCATCACCGAAGCCGGTTTGATGCCGTTCGCGGTGATGATCGTATGCTCCGGCTTATAAGGACTGCCATCGCTTAGATACGTCATCCTCAACTCATCGTGATCCGACCGGAACGTATGGGTTTTCGCATCGGCCACCGTGTATTCAATGGATTGGTCACGGCGGGCCAACCGTACGGCATCCTCGATGCCGCGATGTTTTGCAGTCAGGCGGAGCATCGCCGCTTGACCGACATCGGGCCCCAAACCGGCGAATGGTTTCTCGACTTTTTCATTCGGATCGAACACATCGGGTTTCGACTCCATGAAATACCGGTATTCACGTTCGTTGTCGCACAATGCGTCGCGCAGCTGACGGTAGCGGCGGGTCGGTTTCCGCCCGTTCAGCAACTGTTTTTCCAGTTTCTTGAAGTCCTTGGACTGACGGTATTCCTTACCTTTTTCCGGATTCCAGCCGTCCTCCTGGAGTTCATGCAATGCGTCGGCGAAAGCATCTTGTCATCGAACGCACTGCCGTTAATCAGCCCACGGTCGACGTTCTTCACGTACAGGTCGCGCATGTCATCGTTCAACGGTGACAGGTGTTTCTCCGTCGCCGCATCATACCGGGCCTTCTTGGTCTGTTTTCCTTTCCATGCGGCTTCATAGCGGCGTTCCGCAGCTTCCTCGTCGTAATCCCCGACCCAATCCTCCGGCTGCGGTCCCGTGTATGCGTTCGTGTATTCGCCTAGCTGTACAGGCTCCAAACCAAGCTTGTGAAGCTCCCGGTTCGGATCCAATGCGGTTTCGAGAATATGCTGTCGGGTTTCCTGTTCCAATTGCGTACGGTCAGGCGCTTTGACCGGTATGCCGGCGTATGCGGCCTCTATATGGTCGGCGATATAGTCGGCATGGGAGCCGCCCGGGGCCTGTGGATCGTATCGCAGGTTTTCAATGATCAGTGGCATGTCATCGGTTTCGCCAGGCTTTGCCGGACGGGAGATGAGCTCATCCAATCGTCTGGTAGCGTATCCGGCACAGTCGGAAACATCCGGATCCATGGCGATGTACGTTTCGGCTGTGAGCATCGCATTGTTCAACCGTTTCCGTTCGAAGTCCGTCAGCATACCATCGGAGGGCTGACTGGTGCCTGGATCTTCCGCGAATTCACCGTTTGCTCGGCGACGTTGTTGTCTTGCTTGAATGGATTTCCTGGAATCAACCATCTGAATGCCTTTCTTTCAGGGCTGTTGGCTTCAGAGTATTCGCAAGGAGACAGCTGAATCCTCGTTTTTTCGGGAATTGTTTTCCAGGAAAAAGACGATCCAATACCCGTTCGATGATGTTCTTGCCCTGTAATTGTTCCCTCCATTCTTCGGGTATGGCCTCGTAGCCGTATAGGATTCCGGCCATGCTTCCTGCGACTGCTGCTGTGGTGTCGGTGTCGCCGCCGAGGTTGACGGCGGCGAGCACGCAGTCCCGGTAGTTGCTGGTGTTGGCCACACACCAGATGGCGGCGTTGAACGTGTCTTTCACGTAGCCGCCTGATTTACGGAATCACGCCGTAACCTTTCGCATATGAACCGAGACGACCTAAACCGTTGCCGTGCAACGCTGACCGAAGCAGCTGCACCCAAGTCCAACAGCATTCTTGGCTCAACCGGTGGGCGTGCGTGATGGCGCTCACCTCACCGACTGTCTCCCGGCCGGCGTCGGTGAATGCGAGCGGCATGATACGCATCAGCGAACCGTTGCCGTTGTCCCATTCCCCGTCGAGTCCATGGCCCCGACGAAGCGCTTCCCGGACGGTGTTGCCGCAGTCGAACACCTTCCCATCGATGGCATATTCGCCGTCATGCAGCCAAGCATTGAACCGTTCACGCATATCCTCGATGTCCACCTGCCAGTCGTTGTCAATCAGCGAATCCAAGGTGGCGAGCATCATGCTCGTGTCATCCGACCAAGTGCCGGCCGGCTGATTATGCGTGCCGTGTCCGATCATGCCAGTACAGGTGGACGTGCCACGGTCATGAAACTCGTAGGGCACGCCTAGTGCATCACCGACTGCCTGACCGTAGACGGCTGCGCGAAGCTGTTCGATGGTTCCGTTCACTCGTGACCTTCCGCCGAAGCGAGTAATGCTTGCCTGATTCGTCTGAACATGCGGTACCGTTTGAAGTCCGAGATTGGTATGTTTGGGTCGCTGAGAATGTTCAGCACGTCATCGCTGGAGAGTCTAGTCCGACCGGAGAAAATGTTCTTCGTCTTGTCCCCGCTCCAGCCAAGTTGCATACCGATATCAGTCAGAGGCAGGTGTCCTTGGTTGACTCCTTCACGCATGGCTTGAATCAGAAGACTGCTGTCGACTCTCATTACTTGCCATCCTTTTCTTACACAGGCCGAGCATGAGCCGCAGATCCGGTTCCCGCCTTCGCGTTCAATCCGCACTGCGCTCGCCGTCAATGGGAGCAGCCGTTCCAGATTCGCGTTCATGGTCTTGCGGTCCAAGGCACTGTCCCAATTGATGGTGATACGGCGGAACGCATTATGGAATTGTTCGACTACGACAAGCCGGTCAATGTCGGAACCGTATACGGTTTTCGGTGTTTCCAAGGTATGTCCCGACGTGAGTTCATAGTCCTTCTTTTGGCCGTCAAGCAGGCGAGCAAGGACAATCGTGTTCTCTGTGAACTTGTCTTCCGGCAGGCCTAGAGCGCGCATACCGTTCAACGCCCACTCATGGTCGACGGACGGGAGACGCCACGGGCAGCCTCCGCCGTTCAAGTGGAATTCGTACCCGTACACGTCCTTTAACGTTTTCGCTGCCAGTTCGCGCGTATGGTCATGCTGGAGCCGATACCATGCGCGTAATGCTTCGCAGAGCATCGCGTAGCAGCCGTTTAGTTCCAGCTCCTCATGGGTCATTGTTTTGCGCATTAAGATTCCTTACTCGTTAGCAGGATTCCATGAGAGCCAGCGAGACTGACCTTGTTGTTGTCTACAAGTATCCACCCTTTGACATACCTGTCGCCTTGCACCCACGTTGCCGGAGTCCTATCTTCCGGCAACTTATCGGATGGACATCCGGCTAAAGTCTCGCATTTCAAACGGCTGACACCGAATGTCCGCTCGGTCTTCTCAACGAACGTCTCATACTGCGGCTCCACCCCTATTCTGGTTGAAAGCCAAAGAGCTCCGACCGCCCAGGCGGCGATGATGACAATGATGACTAATCCTTGGATCTTCTCCCATCCTAAAACGGTAAGGTTCTGGCAGACGTTGAGTAAAAAGCACAGAACCAGCAACGATGCGACCAGAATGAGCAGGAACGAGCCTTTTGACAGGTAAAAGAACTTGGGCAAGGATGCTAGCCAAGTGGAATAATCAACGGTCAATGTTTCCTCCCATGTCCGCCAATAAATAGGATCGAATACAGTATCGCCCCGCACAACATGATTCCGCTGACCGGCAGACCGATGAACGGGGTATGCCCATGGGTCAGGTTGGATACGTCTATCAGCAGGCATGTCAACGCATACATGCCGAGCAGTACGCTGAGCTTCCCGAACACCCTACGGATCATCCGATTCCCAGGGGCCAATAGTTCGGCGCCCATCCAGCTGACGAGCATTAGCAGGATTACATGCGACGTGAGACTGATGAAACTCATTGTTCGTCTTTCAACTGCCAGCCGCATTCGATGTAACTGTTGCCTGCACAGGGAACCTGTTCGCCGTTTCCTAAGGTCACGTATACGGCTTGCCTGTTGGCTTTCTCATCAGGGGCCAGCTGTCTTGGGTGATCCCAATCGCAGGTTGGTATAACATTTATCCCGCTATAGGTATATAAGGCTCCACCTACGCAGTCCACTACTTTTTTGTCCTTCAACTGGATGGTGTAGGGACCGATCTTGGAGCCCTTCTTCTCTTCTGCTTTGCTGGGTGTCGATTTTTCAAGTTTTCTTTGGACTTTCTCAGGATGATTTGAATTCCAGATGACAGCCGAAGTTACCAGGATTATAACGAAGGCGACAAGCAATCCGATAAGCACATATCCGAATTTGTCTTTGCCTTCAGGCCGCTCGTTCAGCATGGAAGTCCTCCTCTTTTATCGGTTGTACTGAGATGATCGCGTCCACGTCCGCGTCCTCCAAGTGGACTTGTACGGGTTTGCCGGTTTTGTTCGCTTGGATTTGCGCGTCGTGGATGGTTTTCACGTCCGGCCACGTTTCCATCAGTTCCTTGTTGCTTTCGCAGCCGTTGATGACCGGCACCCAGTCGGGATGCTGGTTCATCAGCGTGCTGGAGAAGATGGGGACGGTCATGTCGTGCAGGTCGTTCATGGCGCTGTAGGCGGCGATGGTGAAGAACAGGCGTGATTCCACGCTATTGTCAGTGCCTTTTGCGGACTGGTCGATGAGGTCGGCGAACGCTTGTTTGAACTGTTCGCTGACCTTTTGTATCGCGTCGTATACGCTGCTGGCATCATTCCAGTTGATGCTGGTGGAGCCCAATGCGGGCGGCGGGAATCTTTCGCTTGCGTCTTCGGTGATGTCGTCGTTGAACGTGAATCCGGATGGTATCTGTGCCATTTTTTCTCGCTCCGGTCAGGCGATGAGACTCAACAATTCCGCATCGTCGGGAGTCCCGTCGCTGAGGACACTGTCATACTGGGGTTCCCGGTTGGATGCGATGTCGAGTTCGGTACGAGGCAGCTCGACATTCGGCCCGATCTCGTTTTGCAGATTACTTGTCTGCACCTTGTGGCTCGAAGATCCAATTTTTGGCTGAGGTGGAAGTACTACGCCAGAAACGCGGCCGACAGTCCCGTTGACAAGTTTGAAGACGCCTTGGAATCGTCCGTTAACCGATTCCACGATCATACGGCCCTCGATGTTTTCAGGGAAATCCGGGGTTGCGTTCCTTATCCCGATGGTGCCGATGAACCGGCTTCCGTCTGCGAACGTGTGGGTGACACGGTAGCGTTTGTTGTATGCCATGATGGTTCCTTTTTTTGATTGTTTTTTATGTGGACAGTTGTTGTGGATTGTGGATAACCGGTCAGCGTGGCGTAGGGAACGATTCTCCGGCTGAGAACTTCAACTGGCGGAGAGGCTTGCCCTTACGCCACTTGTTCCACGCCTTGATGGTCAATGCGGCGATGCGTACACGGTTGTCGCGGGCGGAACGGCCGGCCTTGTGAGGCTGAGCCATCAACGTGTTTCGCAGTATGAGGATCGGATCGTCGGCTTGCAGGTTCGCGCCGCTGGCGAGGCTCATGAAGAACCTGTTGGCCGCATCCGTGTCGATGTGCGCGAACGTCCACCAGAGCGAGGCGAACATGCTGCTGGTCAGCATGTCCCCGGATTGGCTGCGGAACGCGCTTGATGCGGCGAGCACGTCCGCCAGTTGCGGGGTCTGGTCGATGAACGAGATAATCTCACCGCGCGTGGGTTTCAAATCGTTCTGAGCGGCGGCTCCATGCCCAGCTGGTCGGCCAGATACACGGCGCGGGCCAGTGAGGCGAGCTGCGTGGAGTTCTTTTCTCCGCGCAAGGTGAGCACGTCGCCCAAGGTGCGGGTTTTTCCGCTGTCCATGGTCTGCTGGTTTTCGTCTTCCAACCCTCGGATGACGAGCGTGGTCAACGTCTTGTCGGCGGCGATGACGGCGAGCAGACGATGCTGGCCGTCCAGCAGTCGCCCGTCTTTGCCGAATTTGATGGCCTCACCGTTGAACCGCCATTCGCCGTTGCGAATTTCGCGGGCGAACAAGTTGACGTTGTCTCGGCTGATACGCCGGTTGTTGACGTTTTCGCCGAGCATGGTTTTCGCTATTTCCGGGGTGATGGTTTCCACTTTGGCGGTGATTTTCTCTCCCATGATCTGTTTCCTTCTATTTTCCTGTAGGTCAGATTCCGGTCGTATAGCCTGCGGCATGTCCTTGAACTTGCTGTTGCTCCAAGGAAAGCAAGGTGGAAAGTCTCGGTCGGGCCGTTGCGATGCTTGGCATGATGATGTCGGCCTCGCCGGGCCGGTCTTCCTTGTCATAGGCGTCGGGACGGTGTACGAGGAACACCACGTCGGCGTCCTGTTCGATGGAGCCGGATTCGCGCAGGTCACTCATTTGAGGCACTTTGTCGGCTCTCATTTCCACGTTGCGGTTCAGCTGGCTGAGGATCACGACCGGCACCTGCAGTTCCTTGGCCAACAGTTTGAACTGGCGGCTGAAGTCGCTTACCTCCTGCTGACGGTTCTCGGTCATGCGCCCGCTGGACATGAGCTGCAGATAGTCGACGACCACGAGTTTCAGGTCTTTCGTCTCCTTCAACCTGCGGCATTTCGCTCGAATATCAGGGACCTTAAGATTCGCGGAATCATCGATATACAATGGCTTGTCCTCGAGCTTCTGCCAAAAACCGTTTACGGTTCGCCATCGTTCGTCGGTCATCTGAGACGGGTCGCGGAAAACATTCAACGGAATGTTCGTCTCGGCGGAGAACAGGCGTTGCGCGATTTCCTCACGGCTCATTTCCAAGCTGAAGACGACTGTGCATTGGTCGTCATGAATGGCCGCATTCCGTGCGAAGTCCATTCCCAACGTGGACTTTCCCATGGCCGGGCGTCCGCGACGACGATCATCTGCCCTGGTTGCAGACCGTGGGTCACGTCATCGATGTCCCTGAATCCGGTGTGGACTCCTTCGGTGATTTCCCCCTTCTGAATCTTGTCGAGATGGTCAAGCATGTCGGTGGAAACCGTATAGATGTCCTTGTAATCGGTATTGGAATCGTCTTCTCCGATATGGAACGCCTCGTCCAAGGCGTTGCCGATGATACTGTCGGTGTCGGCGTCGTTCGCATGACCCATTTGCGCTATGCGGGTGCCGATGGCGATGATGTCGCGTCGTTTCGCCGCGTCTTTGACCATGTTCGCATAGATGCCGACATTCGACGTGGTCGGAGCATAATCGATGAGCTTGCCGACGTAGTTCAGGCCGCCAACACGATCAAGCATTTTCCGCTCGGTCAATGTTGTACAAAGCAGTGTGGCGTCAACGTCGCCATGTTGATCGGACAGGTCGCAGATCAGACGATAAATCGTTTTGTTGTTCGGCTGGTAGAAGTCGTTTTCCGTGATTTTCTGACGCGCCTCGTCAATGGCGGTACGGGATTGGAGCATCGCACCCAATACGGTGCGTTCTGCTTCATCCTTGTGTGGTAGTTCCTGGTTAAACGGATCGTTCATTGCTTGCTCGCCTCCTTGTCCTCGGCCAGTCGGATTTTCTTCGCCTGCTGCTCGAGGTATTTGATTTCTTCCTCGATGCGCTCCAGACGTGCCGTCCGACTATCGACTGCGGATAATTCGTCCGGGTTTTCTCTCCACCGGGCGATACAGCGTTCGATGCGCTTGTACCCGATCACTTCGGGCCCTATCCCGTTGTCGCGGAAGATGTCGACGGGCCGGTCTCCCATGGCATAGCGTGCCGTCGCTTGCGCCCTGAAGGAGTTCGTGTAGTAGATTCGTCCGCCTTGCACTCTGCGCACGATTTCAGGCAGCGCACGAAGGTAATTGACGGTTTCCCGATCGAGCTTTTTCCCTGATGTCATTGCGTGTTAATCCTTTGGCGGTTCTGTTTGCGAGGAGAGGATTCGACGGTGATTCCAAGAGCTTTTCTTGTTCTTTGATTGTTGAGCGCGGCATACAGTTCGATGCGTTCGAAGGCGTTGAATTCTCCTCTTGCGTTCATTTCCAGCATGCGCAAAACGGATTGGATGCGGAGCTGTTCTGAGAATTCATGCAGCCCCTGCGCCGTCGTCCCCTCGGATTCCTGTGCCTCATGGCGTTCGGATGGATGGGATGGATGTTCTGATTTGAGGCGCATGTTCAGGTATTCCATGGCCTCTTCCTCTGAATCGAATTGACGGATCGCCACGGGCATGTGGTTCTCGCATTCGATGATTTCAAAGTGGGTTTGTTCTTCTGCCACTGATTGGTCCTTGATTGTGTTGTGCGATGGTTTCATCGATGAAGTCGCGTACGGAAATCAGGTCGCTGATGTCTGACACGGATGTTTTCGGAGTGTTCTCGTCGAGCTTTCCGTCCTGTGGTGTCACGTATGCGCTGAACCCGTTAAAGCTGGGAACCCTCAACAGGATTAGGGACCAGCGGCGATTGGCCCCGGGTATCTCCAGCCGGCATGATCCGTCGTCATTGTCGATGCGTAGCACCGTCATATCAGACCTTCATCTGGAGAATCCGGAACATGCTTGGCCTCGTTCGGTCGTGTTGCGCGACATATCTTCGGACGGTGCCCATGGCTTGTCTTTTGCTCTTGAAAGAAGGCATGAGACTCCGATGCCAGGCGGGCTTCCAACCGTCAACTGATTTTTCTTGCACGAAAAAAATACTCATCGGTTTCCTTGTCGTTCTGAATTACGGTCTCTTATCGGGTGACATCGGCTGATATCCGTCGAGCTCTCGAAGCAGTTCCTCCCGCCAGTCCTTGTCGTCAAGGGACTGCTTCTTCTCCTTTTCAAACCAGCAGGAAGAGCAGAGTCCGGCCTGTCTCTCATCTGCCGACAGGAGGGTTCCGCACCCTCGGCAGAAGTGGTTCAGGATTTTCGTTCGGAACCGCACTTCATTTCCTTTCGCGTATCGTTGAAGGCTTTGAACACTTCGTTGATGTACCGGTTCTGATCTCGTTTCGGGAGCTGCTCGAAGTCGAGAATCTGACGGCCGCGACGACCTTCGATGAGCCGATATAGGGCTTTCGCCGCGGCAAGAACCTCGGCGGTGGTGCCAAGATCCGCAGCATCAGCCGTTCTCTTGTGCAGCGGTCCAGGAATAGGCGGCGAGAGACGTAGTTGGTCGAAAATGTTGGTGACGGCTTGCATTCTCTCCCCTCACAGTTCTCCATCGTGGAATCGGAATGGAGCTTTCGAGGACAGGTCCTTCGTCGTTGAATCGTTGACGTTTTCTCCCGTCTTGCCGATTAGCAGCGCAGGGCCGTTCACCCAACGCCCATCGGACTCACGTATCTGAATGATCCAAAGCTCCTGACCGTTTTTCCACACGGTGTACAGGCCGCCTGACTTGTCCTCCCACAGTCCGGGACGATCCGGAATTCGTGCGGGTGCCGGTCGCAAAGCATGGTCGAATGCGGCGTCATCAATCCGATAAGTGTTGGAGTCAATCAGGACTAGACAATGGCCGTCATCGGTGATTTCCTGTACTGGATATTTGTTCCCGTTCGTTTGCACGAAGACGTCTCCGGGTTGCACGCCGGTAATGTCTTCGATGATCTTGTATTCGGGTTCGTCGGGTAGCAGCTTGATGCTGACGGGTGCTTTCTGTCGGGTGAGTTCCATGAATCCGTCATGGCCTTCGTGGAACAGTTCGCCGATGTCGAAGCCGTTGACAGTGTGTTGCCGGGCTCCGAGCGTGTGCCCGGCTCCGGGAGCGAGTTGGAATTCGAGGATCATGTCGCCGCCGTATGCGGAGACTCGTACACGTCGGTTTCTGAGCTGGGCGAATGTCATGTTTCGCCAGAAGCGTTTGTCGTGTTCTTCCATTGGTTGTCGTTGTTTTCTTTCGATTATGTGGACGTATTCAGTTATAACAAGTAAAACTAGAATAAGGGGAGGGGGTAAATC
>ENA-OQIW01000104-OQIW01000104.1-human-gut-metagenome-genome-assembly--contig:-NODE-104-length-18758-cov-4.061403_pt1 | contig 18758 bp, 20 predicted proteins | sample MGYA00242586_ERZ504751 | MGnify/ENA primary metagenome ERZ504751 (study PRJEB26092, sample SAMD00036349) | human gut metagenome | host: Homo sapiens | study: EMG produced TPA metagenomics assembly of...
GGCTTGACCACAAGATTTCTTTGGTCAGCTGTGTAGTATATACTTTAACCCAATTGGTCATTCCAATATGAATTTAACTAATCTTTCTTCTTAATCTTCTTTCCTTTATTCAGTTTTCAGGGTGTTTACCCTTTTATATACACCGAGTAATCGGTGGTTCATTTGAACTTTCAGCACCACATAATGTGGTGCTTTTTTTGTTTATATTTCACAAAAAAGTAAAGGGATATTTTATAGCCGAAGATTGAAATAGTATTGATTATAATTACTGTATATGGTACAATGATAACAGTTCTAAAAACTATGATGTAAATTTGGATGGTACAGCACATTGATACAGAAGATGATATAGGGGGATAAACAATGAAAAAATTATTATCAATCATACTCGTTGGAATTTTGGCGGTTTCATCTTTCATTTTAACAACATTTGCTGCTGAAAATGAAAAGTCCGAAACTGAAATAGAGCGTGAGAAACTTGGCTGGCTTCTTGACGCATTTAAAATTCTCAACACAAACATTGGTGAGGCGAGAATCTATAACTGTGTTGCAGGTGATACATATAATGCAGCATACGATCTTTATAATCAGGACGAACTTGCAACAGCCGAGGAATATAAAAATATGAAGGACAAGCTGTATAGTGCCGCTTATAACCTTCATGTTGATGTTGCATATGCCAAAACTGCTTACGATAATGCCTGTAAGGAACAGAATTACAACAACTGGTATTCTGATGAGCAATGGAACGAATTTCAGTATAAGCTTGCTGATTTAAAAACCGACTTAGAGCCGTATATTGCAGGCACTAATGATTACGATGTTTGGGCTATTACAAATGCCTACAACGAACTTCTTGCTGTGTACAACAAGATGACGAATGCCTATACTTTAAAAGGTGATGTGAACAAAGACGGTGTTGTTAATGTTGTCGATGCTACCCTTATTCAGAAATATATCGCCCATGAGGTTGAATTTACAGGTGCGCAGAAGATGTTAACAAATGTAGCAAAGTATGAAAGCGATATATCGGTCATTGCCGCTACTGATTTACAAAAATTTATTGTTGGTCTTAATGGCGACTTTGGAAACAATCATATTTTCCTTGACGAGCAGGATGGTATACAGTATTTTGATGATACAATGCGTTGGTATGCTTACGGTAACTATAATATTTCTCCAAGGTACCCGTACATTACCTATGGTCCGTATGTTAAAAATGAGCATACAGACTTTTTCGTAGTCGGTTATTACGATATGATGTGTAAAGAACACGGCTATACAAAATAATTTCTTCAGATTAAAATTGAAAATATAAAATCGGCGGAAGTAATGCACAAACACATTACTTCCGCTGTTTTTTGATTGGTCTTGAGTATCATCTTAATATAGTACATCTCGGGATTAAAGTTGTTCCTTATTTTTACTATCTTCTCGAACATGGTGCGGTGCTACACCGCTGATGTAGGGATAGAGTTCTTCGTATGAATCAGCCTCGGCGGGATTTTTGACTGCTGTTGGGATTAGCCCTGTGCAATCCTGATTTGAACAGGTGTTAAGCTCTAAATCACTTGGTGTTAAAATCTTTTTGTAATCGGGTACTTTGCGTTTCATCTGCACACTTCCTTTGTTATAGTGTGCAAAATTTTAATTAAAATATTCGTATAGCTCTATAAAATACTATTTTTATAACTGATTGTGATGTGGCAGACTGCGAAAAGTATTGAAAAGATTATGAGCGGAATGTGCAGTAGCATTATACCGCTGAAAATAAATATTGCAGATGGGATTATTGAGAGAGCAAGAGCTTTAAAAAGCGATTCGGACTTGCCGCAAGCAAACCAAATTATGCAGTAAAGCGACACAAGAAAGCCGTTGACTGTCAGATAAACCGAAAGTGCATTGTCAAACCAAAATCCAAAATACAGCACATTGATTACCATAAAGCCGAATGAACCAAATCTGCTGATTTGTTCAAACAATTCAAGTGTTTTGTTCTCAAATTTATTTTGAAAGCCGTCTTTGCATTTTATTGCATAAATAATGTTGGGAATCATAATGACCACCAAAATAAGCAATCCGTAAATGTTAAGCCAATCCATATTATCACCCTATAGCAAAACTGCACCCGTAAAATCAGGTGCAGTTGAATTCTTTTGTTATTTTACAATAAGTTTCTTGATTTTGAACACATCGCCGTCCATAACCTTATATGTACTGCGGAGTTCGCCGTCAATCTCGGGTGAAATGCTCTGGTGAATGTACAGGCTGTCGATACCGAAATCAGCCGCACCGCCGATATCGCTGATATAGTCGTTGCCAATCATAATTGACTCGCTCTTTTCAAGTCTGTAACGGTCAAAAAGTGTTTTGAAATATTTTTCGTCAGGCTTAGAACATTCTTCGTCAGAGCTGATGCAAATGCCGTCAAAATATTTTGTCAGATCAAACATATTCAGCTCATTTTCTGTGAATGAACGCTGTGCGTTTGAGAGAAGATAAACCTTTTTGCCTTTTGCCTTGAGAGTGTCGAGAAGATCAAGTACACCGTCATAAAGCTTGATGTACTTTGTTGAGTAGCAACGGAATGCCTCGGCAATAAAAAGCACCTCGGCTTTTGTAACCTTAACGCCTTTCTGTGAGAAAAGCTTGCGGAAAACCTTTTCAATTTTAATGTCAACAACTTTTGTGTCGGGAGACTTTTTGAGAACAGTCTTTTTTTCAGACTGAACAAGTCTGTCGTACTCCTCGTTAAGCTCGTCATATGTGTAGTGTGCACCCTTGTAGGCATAGAGAATGGCAATTTTCTTCCACAAATCATCGTTCCATTCATCTGTATTAATGTCGATAAGCGTGCCGTATAAGTCAAAAATGTAATTATTGTACATGTTTTGTCCTCCGAAACAAATTTCTAACTTTTATGTGTCTATTGTACCAGTTTTTATCCTGATTGCAATAGCAGAATTTTTGTGTTATACTGAAGAAAACAGTATTTAATCGCATTTTTTTGCATTTTTTAAAATTACGGGGTGAATTTATGACTAAAAAAGAAATTGCCGTGAACGCTGTTCATGCCTTGAAAAAAGAATATCCCGACGCAATATGTTCGCTTGTCTACACAGATCCGTTGCAGCTGCTCATTGCAACAAGGCTTGCCGCTCAATGCACGGACGCAAGGTTAATATGGTCACTCCTTCGTTGTTTGACAGGTTCAAAACGGCTCAGGATTTTGCCGACTCAACTCCCGAAGAAGTTGCTGAGTATATAAAAAGCTGCGGACTTTATAAGACTAAATCAAAAGATATTGTCGAAATGGCAAGAATGCTTTGTGACGATTTCGGCGGTGTCGTTCCCGATAATATTGACGATTTGACAAAACTCCCCGGAATCGGCAGAAAAACCGCAAATCTCGTGTGCGGTGACATTTTCGGTCAGCCTGCGGTTGTGGTTGATACACATTGTATACGCATTACAAAAAGGCTCGGACTTCACGATTTAAAGGATCAGAAAAAGATTGAATTTGCATTGCGTGAGCTTTTGCCGCCCGATGAAAGCAATGACTTTTGTCACCGACTTGTTCTGCACGGCAGAGCAGTCTGCACCGCAAGAAAGGCAAAATGTGAAGAATGTTGTATGAACGGATTTTGCCCGAAGAAAATCTGACAGAGGGATTTGTATGGATAAGATGAAAGATATAAAGCTGATTGCGCTTGACCTTGACGGCACAACTCTTGCCGACAGCGACACCTTGAGCAAACGAACGCAAACTGCCATTGAATCTGCGATCAAAAGCGGAATAACCGTTGTTGCGGCAAGCGGAAGACCGTTCGTCATGATGCCCGACAGCGTGATGAACATTGTCGGTCTGGACTATGCGATTACCTCGAACGGTGCTGTAATAAGCAAGTGTGGTAAAACGGTTCACCGTTCGCTGATTTTACCCGATGATGTGTTGAAAATTCTCGGCGCTGTGCGTAATGACGATGTTATTCTTGAGGGATTTATTGACGGATTTACATATGCCGATGTCAGATATGTGCATAGACCGCTTGACTACGGCTGTGAGCCTGAATATTTTGAATACACCCGTTCATGCCACGGAAAGATTGTCGATATGAGAAGCTTTTTGAGCAAGCATAGAAATGAGCTTGACCTCATCAGCATTATAAGTACGGACGAAAAGCTTCGCAACAGGCTGTGGAGCAGTATCGAAAAGGCTTGCAACAGCGTTGAAATTACGACTTCAACCGACCATTTTGTTGAGATTATGTCGGCAGAGGCATCAAAGGCGAAGGCACTCCTGCGTTTGTGTGACTTTTTGAATATCGGCATGGAAAATGTCTGCGCCTGCGGAAATGCAGATAACGATGCCGACATGATTGCCGAGTCGGGACTTGGTGCGGCTGTTGAAAATGCAAGTCAAAAATGCCTTGACCGTGCCGATATTGTAATCCCGTCAAATAATAACGATGGTGTTGCACAATTGATTGAGAAAATTCTTAAAAAGTGATTGTAATAATGCGGCGGTAATTTCATATAAATAAAAACAGTCGGGAAGACAATGTTTTGCATTTTGCAAACTGTCTTCCCGACTTTCATTTTCCATTTTCAACTTTTCGTTTTCAATTTTTTAAGCATTTCCTCATGGTCGGCTTTAAGTGCTTTGATAAGCGTCAGACTGTCCCAGTCTTTGCTTGTGGGAGTGATAACCGCCTTGAGCGGAACTCGTCCAACACCGCATTTGTTCAGTGCCTTGATGAGCGAGTCAATCGTTTTATTCGTGAAATTATGCATGACAATCATTTCTTCGTCAAAGCCGTCACCGTCAAACTTTTCTGCCGCAGGCTCAACGCCTTTGATGCCTGCAAGGAAACCGATAGGCTGATTGAAATCTTCTTTTTCAACCTTTTTAACCTGAATTTTCAACGGCATAAGTGCAAACTTTGCCTTGCGAAGTCTTTCGTCCGAAAAGTTGTAAAACATAGCAAGTTCTTTCATATCTTCACCGTTAATCCGTATCAAGCTTGAGAACCGCCATAAATGCCTCCTGCGGAACTTCAACAGAACCGAGCTGGCGCATACGCTTTTTACCTTCTTTTTGCTTTTCAAGGAGTTTTTTCTTACGGGAAATATCACCGCCGTAGCACTTGGCAAGTACATCCTTACGCATAGCCTTTACGGTTTCTCTGGCAATAATTTTACCGCCGATGCAAGCCTGAATCGGAATCTCAAAGAGCTGTCTCGGAATCTTTTCCTTTAACTTCTCAGCCATCTTTCTTGCCCTTGAATATGCCTTGTCGGCGTGAATGATGAACGAAAGTGCATCGACAACTTCGCCGTTGAGCATAATATCGAGCTTAACAAGGTTGCTCTGAACATATTCTTTAAGCTCATAGTCGAATGATGCATAACCTCTTGTGCGTGATTTGAGCGTATCGAAAAAGTCGTAGATTATCTCGGCAAGCGGAAGTACATAGTGTAAATCAACACGGTCGGCATCAATATACTGCATATCGACAAAAGTTCCTCGTCTGTCCTGACAAAGCTCCATAATATTGCCGACATATTCCTTAGGTGCATAGATGTGAGCGTCTGTTACAGGCTCTTCCGCCATTTGAATAAGTGACGGATCGGGGTAGTTTGTCGGGTTGTCAATCATCTCAACCGTGCCGTCTGTGCGTGTGATTCTGTAAATTACACTCGGTGCGGTTGTGATGAGGTCAAGCTGATATTCTCTTTCAAGTCGCTCCTGAATGATTTCCATGTGGAGCAGTCCCAAAAATCCGCAACGGAAACCGAATCCGAGGGCAACCGATGTTTCGGGATCAAACGAAAGAGCCGCATCGTTAAGCTGAAGCTTTTCAAGCGCATCTTTAAGGTCGCCGTATCTTGCGCCGTCAACAGGGTAGATACCGCAGAAAACCATAGGCTGTGCCTCACGGTAGCCGGGGAGCGGTTCTTCTGCGGGATTTGATGTGAGTGTAACCGTGTCGCCGACCTTTGCGTCTGCAAGAGTCTTGATTGAACCCGTGATGTAACCAACCTCGCCTGCATAAAGACCGTCGGTCTTTTCGGGGGCGGTTGCATGCATAAGTCCGCACTCAACAACATTGAACACACTGCCCGTTGCCATAAGTTTGAATTCATCGCCCGGGTGAATCTGTCCCTCTTTGAGCCTTACATATATAATTACGCCCTTGTAGCTGTCGTAGTAGCTGTCAAAAATCAATGCACGCAGAGGTGCGTTGATGTCGCCTGTCGGAGCAGGAATATCGTGAACAACCTTTTCAAGAACCGCGTGAATGTTGATTCCTGCCTTTGCGGAAATTTTTGGAGCATCCTCGGCAGGAATACCGATTACATCTTCGATTTCCTGAATAACCCTGTCGGGGTCGGCACTCGGCAAATCAATTTTGTTGACAACGGGAACAATTTCAAGTCCGCTGTCAACGGCAAGATATGTGTTTGCAAGAGTCTGCGCCTCAATGCCCTGTGATGCATCAACAACAAGAATAGCTCCCTCACAAGCTGCCAGTGAACGGGAAACCTCGTAGTTAAAGTCAACATGACCGGGGGTGTCGATGAGGTTAAAAAGATATTCTTCCCCGTCATCGGCTTTGTAGATAACGCTTACCGCCCTCGCCTTGATTGTAATGCCACGTTCACGCTCAAGGTCCATGTCATCAAGCAGCTGCGCCTCCATATCCCTTTCGGAAACGGAGTTGGTCTGCTCAAGAATTCTGTCTGCAAGCGTACTCTTGCCGTGGTCAATGTGAGCAATAATGCTGAAATTTCTTATTTTATCCTGTGGAAAAGACAATGTTAATCACCTTTTTCTTTAATGTCTGAATTTTAATGAGTTATGTTCTGTAAATTATTATACCAATTCTGCCGAATAAAGCAACCGTATTTGATTAAATCTGTGGGAGAAATTGTGACTCAAATCAGTAGCGCCGTTCCCTATTCGTGCAGACAGTTTGAAAAATCCGCAACATATTTTGCCCGAGCGTAGCATTGTTACCGTTTGTACAAACAGTAGCGGCGTTCAGTGAACGCCAATCGAAACGATTGTAAAATCGGTTCGATTAAATACAAACCATTTGTTTATCGTATGTTATTGATTAAAACGCTTATTGCAGATGTATATTTGTTCGTTTTGGTTTTGCAACCAAAGCGAATGGCGGTCACTGACCGCCGCTACGGTTAAGCAATATTGATTTATTTATCATCATAACTCCCTAAATTATAACATATGGCAATCTCTTTCACAAGCAAAAAATCGTTGCAGTATGCGGTTTTCGGTGCTATACTTGGCTTGTATGAAATTGCTTTGTTAAAAGGAGAAATTGGTATGACAAAAGGTGAAATTGCAAAGAATAATTTTATGCAGGGCTACAACTGCGCTCAGGCTGTATTGCTTGCATTTTGTGACGATTTGGGATTTGATGAACAGACTGCTCTTATGCTTGCATCTCCGTTTGGCGGCGGAATAGGCAGAATGCGTGAGGTGTGCGGTACTGTTACGGGAATGTATATGGCTTTAGGCCTTGCAAGGGGTTACAGTGACAGCAGGATAATGCCGACAAAAAGCGTGTCTACACCGAGGTTCAGCAGCTTGCCGAAAGGTTCAAAGAGGATAACGGTTCAATCATTTGCCGTGACCTTCTCGGCATGAGAGCAAAGGCAAAGGATACCCCGACTCCGTCTGAGAGAACAGAAAAATATTATGCCGCCCGTCCGTGTCCTGAATTGTGCAGATATGCAGCGGATTTGCTTGATGAATACTTAAAGAATAAAAAAGGCTGAGGGGCGTTGCTTTGATTTGAAACTTATGCCTGCAAACAGTTGAATTTGGGAGTAAATTGTGATAAAATGTTTAAAATAGGGCATTAGTCTAATGCGGTTAATTTTGAAAATTACCTTGAAAGGGGAATTGTGATATGTGCGGCATAGCCGGCTTTATGGGACAGGTTGAAAACAGAGCCGATGTCATCAGAAATATGACAGAGGTTATCACTCACCGTGGTCCCGACTCGGACGGATTTTTTACGGACGACAATATTTCCATGGGATTTCGCAGACTTTCCATTATTGACCTCGGTGCAGGTCATCAGCCTATATACAATGAGGATAAAAGCCTTGTTCTCACATTCAACGGTGAAATTTATAACTACAAGGATTTGAGAAAAGAACTTATCGCAAAAGGTCATAAGTTCTATACAGATACAGACAGTGAAGTGCTTGTTCACGGCTTTGAAGAGTGGAAAGAAGATATGCTCCCAAAACTCCGTGGTATGTTCGGCTTTGCTATCTACAACACAAAGGATAATTCACTTTTTATTGCCCGTGACTTTTTCGGTATTAAGCCGATGCACTACACTCAGATAGGCAATGACTTTGTCTATGCAAGTGAAATCAAGAGTATTCTTGAATATCCTAAGTTTGAAAAGAAATTCAACAGAAAGGCACTTGACTCGTACCTTTCATTCCAGTATGCAGTTCCGCCCGAAACTTTCTTTGAGGGTGTTTACTGCCTTATGCCCGGTCACTATCTCTGGTACAAGGACGGCGAGGTTGAAACTACCCGTTACTTTGAGGCTCGTTTTAATCCCGATGAAGAAATGACGGAGGAAGAGGCTGTTGACAGAATTGAAAAGGTCTTTGAAAACTCCGTAAACGCTCACAAAATTGCCGATGTTGAGGTTGGTTGTTTCCTTTCAAGCGGTGTTGACTCAAGCTATGTTTCAACATATTTTGCCGATCAGAAAACATTTACAGTCGGCTTTGACTTTGGTGAAAAATATAACGAAATCAGCTGGGCAAAAAATCTCAGCGAAAAAATCGGTGTTGAACACCACACTCACCTTATCTCAAGTGAAGAATTCTGGGACGCTGTTCCGACTGTTCAGTACCATATGGATCAGCCGCTTGCAGATCCGTCATGTATCGCACTTTACTTTGTATCCCGTCTTGCAAGCCATTATGTAAAGGTTGTCCTTTCGGGTGAGGGTGCAGACGAATTGTTCGGCGGTTACACTTGCTACAACGATCCGAGAGTGTTCAAAATTTATCAGACAATTGTTCCGCATTGCATCAGAAAGGCAATAAGAGCAATTTGCAGAAAGCTCCCCGACATCAAGGGCAGAGATTATCTTATCCGTGCCTGTGACAAGCTTGAGGAGCGTTATATCGGTAACGCATTTATGTATGACTACAAGCAGAAGCAGGAGCTTTTGAAAGATCCGTCAATTGCAACACGCCCACAGGATCTTACAAGAAAATATTATTATCGTTGCCGTAAGTATGACGATGTTACAAAAATGCAGTATCTCGACATCAATATGTGGATGGTCGGCGACATCCTTCTTAAAGCCGACCGAATGAGTATGGCTAACTCGCTTGAACTTCGTGTTCCTTTCCTCGATAAGGAGGTTTTCAAGGTTGCGTCATCGCTTCCGACAAAACTGCGCTGCAACAAGCACAACACAAAGTATGCAATGCGTAAGGCTGCCGTTCGCCATATGCCTGAGGCTACTGCCGAAAAAGAGAAACTCGGTTTCCCTGTACCGACAAGAGTATGGCTCCGTGACGAGAAGTATTATAATGTTGTAAAGACAAAGTTCAAGGGCAAAACTGCCGAGAAATTCTTCAATACAGATGTCCTTGTTTCATGGCTCGACAGTCATTTCAGCGGAAAAGAAGATAACAGCAGACGAGTTTGGACAATTTATGTGTTCCTCGTATGGTATGATATCTATTTTGATGAGGACAGCGAAAAGGTTGAAAAGCCTGTAAATCACCTTGATGAACTCAAGCTGTTGCCGAGGCGAGAAGAGAAAAGCAGATTGACGCTCCCGGTGAGGTAATTATGGCTGCCGCAGAGGAGATTGACGAAAAATACGATGCTCCGAACTTTGGCGTTGACAAGTCAAAAAAAAATGATGAATCTGCCGAAAAAGCGGAAGAACCCGTAAAAGAGGAATCTGCGGAAGATGTGACAGAGGAAGTTGAAGTTCCCGATGACGGCAATGAACCTGCAATCGTTGAGCCTGAGGAAGAACCCGAGGTTAAAGAAGAGCCTAAAAAAGAGGAGTATGTGAATATCTCAAATCCGGAGGATAACGAGATTTACGACGCTACCGAAAAACCGTCAACTCCCCAGGAGCAGATGCAGATGGCTATTGACAGCATTGAAAAAAGATCAAAATATCTTGACGAGCCGAATGTAATTTCAGACGAGGCTGTTGACAATATCGTAAACTCAATCTCTTTCTTTGATGATGAGGACGATAAAAATTAATCAAAGTTATTAAAAATAACAAAATAAACAAGGGCAACCGAGGTTGCCCTTGAATTATATCAGATAATTTAAACCACCGCTCCGAGACAGAGAATGTTTTGCAGAATTTTGTATTCTTCTTCAAAATCGGAGAGGGGGAGGGGATTTTTCCCGAGTCCCATTTCTATGGTGAGGGCAGGTCGGCGGAATTTTTCGATGAACCAATCCTTAAAGCCGCCGCCTGTGGCAATCTCCTCGGGAAAGGCTATGTTGTAGCCGCTTGCCTGTGAGAACATTGACGCAAGCCGAAAGCTCAGAACGGGTGTGTGTCTGCCGAATGAGCAGTAAATTTCCCGTCCCTGACTGTGCAGAGCGATTGCCCGTTCAAAGTCAATATTGCGGCAAAGTGTTGTCAGAGCTTTAGTTTCGGGTTCGCTTTCGGGATGATTGCCGCCGAATCTTGTTGGCGCCGGACACTTGATATTGTTCTTTAATTCAAGCTGTTTAAGCCTGCACCAACCCGCATTGAAATTGTGATTGATGTCAACTCCACGGGCATTTGCCTGCCATTTATATGTATCGGTGCAGACCTTTTCGACAAGCGGTTTGTATTTGAATGCGGCGTCACTGCCATGCAAGGCAATTTCCGTGCCGTCGGGATTTACGCAAGGCACAATCGTAAGACCTCGAATGCTTAAAAAATTCCCGATTTTGCATCCGCCGACAGTTTTGTCGCTTTCCATTGCCTCACAACATTCTTCAAAAAATTTCAACAGGGCAAGTATTGTGAGGTACTCCGAGCCGTGAAAACCGCCGCAGTAGAGTACACGATTCTTGGTGTTGCCGATATGCAGAACATCAATTCCTCTTCCGCACACGCTTTTTCCGGCAAAGCAATGCTTGATGAACTTGTACCTGTCGCAGAGCTCGTTTATGATTTCCTTGCGTGTTTTGTAATCGGGAAAAACATTATAATCGGTCATAACAAAATCCTTTCCTTTCGATAATTCAATCTTTAAAACGGAGGCATAATTATGGAGCTTTTTGAAAAAACTCTTGACAGCAAGAAAATTTTTGACGGCAGAGTTCTGCATATAGTCCTTGACGAAGTGGAGCTTCCTGACGGTAAAAGGTCAAAGAGGGAGGTGGTCAATCATCCGGGCGGAGTATGCGTTGCCGCTCTTGATGAGGACAATAACCTTTCTTTTGTAAAGCAGTTTCGCTATCCGTACAAGGAGGTTGTGCTTGAGCTTCCTGCCGGCAAGCTTGAAAAGGGTTCTACTCCGCTTGAAAACGGAAAGCGTGAGCTTCTTGAAGAAACGGGACTTGAGGGTTACTCCTACATTTCTCTCGGTCAGGTGTATCCGTCTCCCGGATACACCTCGGAAATTATCCATCTTTATGCCTGTCGGGTAAAGTCACAGGGTGAGCAAAAGCTTGACGAGGGTGAGTTTTTGAATGTTGAAAAAATCTCCCTCAACAAAGCCGTTGAAATGGTGCTTAACAATATGATTCCCGACGCCAAAACACAGATTGCCGTTTTAAAGACTGCCGCACTTTTGAAAAGCGGTAAAATTTAATTTAATCATAGGAAATATATATGCAGAATTTTACTGTTTCAGAACACGAAAAATTGAATACTGCCGTTGCTCTCGGATTTTTTGACGGACTTCACAAGGGACACCGAAGGGTTATTCTCTCGGCTGTTGAGCAGAAGAAAAACGGACTTTTGCCCGTGTGCTTTACATTTGCTCAAAGCCCGAAGGAGGTTCTCGGAAAATCTTCTAAGGGTGCGCTTATGACAACGGAAGATAAGCTGAAAACGCTTGAAAGCCTGGGTATTGAACATACCTTCAGTCCTGACTTTAAAAAGCTGATGAATATGTCTGCAAAGGACTTTGTTGAGAAAATTATTTTCGGCGACCTCAACGCAAAATTTGTTGTCTGCGGTTTTAACTATCGTTTCGGAAAAAACGGAGAAGGCGATACCGATTTGCTCAAAAAGCTTTGTGACGAAAACGGCACGGAGCTTAAAGTGATTGAGCCTGAGCGTGACGATGGCGATGTTGTTTCGTCAACACTTATCCGCTCGCTTGTGAGCGAGGGAAACATTCGTCGTGCGAACAAGCTTTTGTGTTCATATTTTGGCTTTTCTGCCGTGATCACTCACGGAAAAAGACTTGGCAGAGAACTCGGTACTCCGACAATCAATCAGAAACTTCCCGAAAATCTTGCCGTGCCGAAATACGGTGTTTATGCGTCTGCCGTTACGCTTGAAAACGGAAAGGTCTATTGCGGTGTGACTAATATCGGTGTAAAGCCGACGGTGGGAGGAACAACGCTTTTGAGCGAAACATGGATGCCTGACTTTCACGGCGGTGAAATATACGGTCAGACAGCCGATGTCCGTTTGCTTGATTTCATTCGTCCCGAAAAAAAGTTTGACAATATCACCGAATTAAAAAATGCCATAACCGACAATGCGGTTACGGCAAAAGAAATTTTTGATGAGATGTATAATTGAGTATCAATTTATATAGTCATAATAATATGGCACATGCGCTTTTTATCTAAAAATAGGGATATAATTACTTCATTTACTACTGTCTGTGTTTGCGAAATTGTACGGCAACTTAATCAACTTAATTATAAATAAAAATAATTTGCATAATTATTGTACAGATGGAATAAACTTTTATTACTAGTTATTTTTTAGTTGACAAAAATCACATTTTTGGTTATACTATTAACTAGTGATCGCGTTGTAGTAACCTGCGGGTCTGCAACCGAAAAACCTCTGTACTCTTATGGTACGGGGGTTTTTCTTTTTATGAGCGAAATAAAAAAACATTTTTTATCTTACGATGAACAGATTGATTTATTAAAGCAGAAAAAATTATCCATTATAAATGATGAGATTGCTAAATCGGAACTTAAACGGTATAGTTATTATTCCTTGATTACCGGATATAAAGATATATTTAAGATTGCAAAGAACGGAGATTACAAATCTGATGCATCATTTGAAGGGATTATTAACCTTTATAAATTTGACGATTATATGAGAGAGATTTTTTTACATGAATTTATACATATTGAAAAACATATAAAATCGTTATATTCATATTCTTTCTGTGAATTATACGGCGATAAACAAAATGATTATCTTGACGCAAATAACTATAATTATTCAAAGTATCAAACCGACGTAAATAACTTCATATCAATACTTAACGGCATTATTAGACATTCATCAAGATATAAGTATGTTCATCATAATAAAACTAAGTATAAAAATGTTCCATTATGGGTTATTATGCAAACTTTGACTTTTGGTAATCTGTCAAAGATGTATAATTTTTCAAATCAAAAACTTCAATCACAGGTTGCAAAAGAATTCCCATCAATTTATCCGCATCAACTATCGTCAATGTTAAATGTTTTATCCAAGTTCAGAAATGTTTGTGCACACGGCGAAAGACTTTATAATTACAAAACCAAAAAATCTATCAAGAAATTAGATGTTTATAATGAGATTTCTGAATATAACCCGAAAAGTAAAAACGATTTGTTCACTGTGTTGATTTGTCTGAAATACTTATTACCGACATTTAACTATGAGAACTTTTTGAATCTATTAAATACTGCGATAACGAGGCTTAATTCAGATATAGGTGAATCGTATACAAAACTTGTGTTGGAGGGTATGGGTTTCCCGGATAATTGGAAAGATATAGCTGCCATACCAATAAATTGACATAATAAAATAATTTGTAAATATTCATACTGAGAGAAATTACAATACAAAGAAAGGTTGTTGCCATTTGTTGGTAACAACCTTTTCCGTATATAATAGTGTATCAAATTCACTTAAATTCATCATTAAGAATTTCATCAAGGTTATTGACCATTGCTGTGACGATTTCATATGAACCGCCGTCTGAGATTGACTTCATAAGAGCGTTTATGTTTTCTTCAAAATCCTTTGGCAAGAGGGTGCAATACTTTTTGCAGAGCTGAACCTGTCTTTTTTCACCGGGGTGTGTCTGACGGTTGAGTGCGAAGATAACATCAAAATAGCTTTCGAGAAAAGCGGTGATTCTGTGATTGACACTGACGATATCGCCACGCTCCTGAGCCTTTTTAATCTGCCTGTCATATGACGGAAGCTTTCCGTTCAAAAGGTTGCGGTTGTTTTTGATAATCGCACTGCGGAGATTTTCCGGAAAGTCAATCTGCGCCATATCTCTGAATTTTGTGAAAGTGCCTGTCTTGTCAAAAAGAACCTTGCTGTTCTTGATATTGTGCCAAAATGCGGTTGTATAGCCGTTAAAAGCCTTGCCGCCCTTGATTACCGTATCAATATACCGACCGAACCTGTCAACTTCACGGTAGATTATGTCAACGGGAACACCGTTGTTCATAACCGTGTTGTCCTCGCTCTCCCAATAGTGATTGCCGAATTCTGCAATCGAACAGTATTTTCCCAGGAGATTTTCTCTTGTTTCGGCTGTCGGAATTTCAGCACAGTAAACATAAATATCGTAGTCCGAATTTTCATCACTTGCACCTGTTGAACGAGAACCGCCGAGTGCGACAGCCTCAACCGTATCAAGCGACTTGAGTGCAAGCAAAACTTCTTCAAGGTTTGCGTCCTTAACATTGTATTCCGCAAAATTCATAGTTTTGATCTCCTTTATTTTATGGTATCATATTCCTTTGTCGGATTAAGCAGTAACTTCTGCCGTTTCGGCTGGACTTGATTTATCTTCAAGCACAACCCTTTTGCCTCTCCAACCGCCCTTTATCCAGCGGATAAACACAACGACGCCTCTGAAAATTTCATCGGCAGCCATGGCAATCCAAATTCCGGTAAGTCCCATCCCGAAATAAATTCCGAGCAGCCAGCCGAGCCCGACACTCAAAAGCCACATTGAAAAAATTGCGAGTGCAGTCGGGAATTTAACATCGCCGGCGGCTTTCATACTGTTGATTATAACAAGGTTTGTCGTTCTGCCGAATTCAAGAATAATCGCAATGAACATAACCGATGAACCGAGTGCGATAACAGCTTTATCGCCTGTGAAAAGTCCGAGCGTAAAAGGCGAAATCAACCAGTTTACAATTGCAACCGAGATTGAAATTATCATACCGAAACGCAAAGTTTTCAGCACTCTGCGGTATGCAAAATCGTAATCGTGAGCGCCTACGCTGTGACCGACAATAATCTGTGTTGCATTTGCAGCGGCAAGAGCAATCATATATGTGAACATTGAAAGCATATTAGCGTAGATTTTTGCGTTGATTGCAACGATACCCATTGTGTTAATGAATGCCTGTAAAAACAGCTGTGAACAGTCGTAGGAAATGTTCTCGCCTGCTGTCGGAATGCCGAGTTTAAGAAGGCTTTTGAGAACATCATACGGAAACGGGCGAAGATATTTAAGGCTGAACTTGCCTTTGATAACCGTGTAGAAGTATATAACAGATGCAATTACCGCAATAACTCTGCTTCCGCATGTGGAAACAGCCGCACCCGACGCACCGAGTCCGAGAACCTGAAGCGGTCCGTAGAGCAAAAGAGCATTTCCGCAGATATTGATAATGTTCATTCCAAGACCGATAATCATACCGAAAACGGTTTTGCCGTTGCTTGCAAAAATTGAGTTAAAAGCATTAATAAGCGCCTGAGTAAAGATTGTACCGCCGACTATTCGCATATACATATCCGATTCGTCAAGCATTGCCGCAGGCACCTGCATTGCCTCAAGCAGATTTCTGCTGAATATGAATACAACAAAGCTGATTACAATACTCAGCACAAGGTTGAATGACAACGCAACCGTGTAAATCATATTCATCTTTTCCTTTTTACCTGCTCCAAGGTACTGGCTGACGATTATGCCCGTTGCGCTTGATATAATGTTAAAGGCAAGAGTCAGAAAACCGAGAATCTGGTTTGCGTTGCCGATTGCACCAACGGCGGTTTCGTTGTAGTTTGAGAGCATAATCGTGTCAACATAGCCGAGTGAGATGCCGAGCAACAGCTGTAAAAATATCGGCCACGCAAGCTTGATTACGCGCTGATTCATAACTGAATCGTTCGGATTTTTGAGTTTTGAAGAAGTAGCAGACATAATGTAATCTCCGTTGAATAAAATGATTATATAAGTTTTTATGTTTTAAATGTTTTGAAAAAATAAATTCTGTGTAAATTGTGCATTGCCGTTGTTCTGACTGCTTGACCGCCGTGTATTTGAGATGTATAATCTAATTGCGGATGGTTGTAATCTGTCGCAATCTTCAAACTAAGTTCAGATAACCGACGGTTGTTTTGGATAAAATCAGAAAAAACACAACGCAAATGCGAAAGGATAAATAGGTATGAATATATGCGTTTTTGGCTCATCAAGTGAGCAAATTGACAAAATCTATCTTGAATCTGCCGAGCATCTCGGCAAAAAGATTGCCGAAAAGGGCTACAACCTTGTTTTCGGTGCAGGGAAATACGGTGTTATGGGCGCATCTGCCCGAGGCGCATACAGCGCAGGCGGCTACACAATCGGAGTTACACCCGATTTTTTTATTGATGTGGGTGTTGTTTTTGACAAATGCTCCGAACTTATTGTAACAGATACAATGCGTGAACGCAAAGGTATTATGGAAGATAAAGCGGACGCTTTTGTAATTTGTGCCGGCGGTATGGGTACTTTTGAAGAATTTTTTGAGGTTCTCACACTAAAGCAGCTTAACAGACACACAAAGCCTATCATTATATATAATGTAAAAGGCTACTATAACTCAATGCTTGCAATGCTTGACAATGCCGTAAGTGAAAAGTTTATGACCAACGCCTGTAACAGACTCTACACGATTGCCGATACCGAAGAAGAGGTTTTCAATCAGCTCGAGAATTATGTTCCGTTCACCTACAATAAATATGAGTTTCTCAAAAAGGACGGTGAGCAGAATGGCTGACCAATGCGAATTTTGTGCAAACTTTGTCAGTGATGACGAATTCGGTGATTATTGCAATATCAACCTTGACGAGGACGAAATGGCAAGGTTTTTAACCCGAAGCACAGACACCTGTCATTACTTTCAACTTTATGATGAGTACAAAATAGTGAGAAAACAAAATTAAATAATTTAAAACAGCAATATAACAAAATAAGTTACACGGTTGTAACTTTTGCCTCAAGTTTAATTAAATGTCGTTTGTTATTATTGTAAACCTAAAATCCCCTTAATTAAAGGGGATTTTTTGTTTTTTTATATCATTTTAAAGGTTAGAATATGAATAAAAGACAAGCAGATTAAGTCCGTTAAAATATAATCGAAAAAGAAAAGTTTAGAGGAATGCACAAATGTAATGTGAAAATCTTGTGAATTTATCCAAAAAAAATGACAGAGGACAAATAAATATTGCAAAATGTGCGTTGAAGGTATAGAATATTATTATATTTTGTACAGCGGTGTGCCATTTTAGTGCATTATTTTTTAAGAGGAGAGGGTTTTTTATGGGCCTTTTTAACAGGATTATTGATAAGATGGTCAGCGATAAAGTTCCATTTAAAAAGAGAAAAAGGCTGATTGTTTTTGTTGCAATCATAACCCTTCTTTCAATGACAACAGCAACGGTTGCGTGGTTCACGGTAAATACATTTGCAGGTGTGGACAAGCTTGACCTCAATATCAGCCTTGCCGCACAACTTAAAGTCAGTATGGAAAACCACGGAAAAGACCTTGAAAAATACGGCAAGGTAATCACAAATGAAATGATTGACGATTACCTTAAAAAGCACGGTTCAACTTGAAGATACGGTGCTTGACCCTGTTACAACAAGAGAGGGTACAGAGTTCACCAATCAGCGCGGCACAGTCAGAGAGCCTAACAAGCACAGCTACCTTGAGTTTGAATGCTACTTCATCGCAACCGAGGAAATGTGGGTTCACCTCACAACCGAAAGCACAAAAGCAGGCGCTGATGACGGTACAAAGGTATCGACAGAATCAACCGGTGCAAAGGCTGATGTAGTAAATTGTGCGAGAGTTGATTTCACAGCCGAGGGAACAGGCAACGGCACAACAATTTATGAGCCGAACAGAAGCACTCCCGTAAACGGACAGACAACCTTTGATTTGCCGTCAGGTTCAATGGTTTACTCAAACAACACAAGACTTTTCCATCTTAATCAGCTCGACCCTGTTAAGGTAACAGTTCGTCTTTGGATTGAGGGTAACGACCCCGAGTGTGATGACGATGTTCAGGATGCACAGCTTTCTGTACAGCTTGGCTTTGTCGGATGCGATAAGGACAATAAACCAATATCATAATTAAACAAGATCCCGTAGGGGCGGTCATCGGCCGCCCGCCCTGGAGAAGCTGTCATTCAACGCAGATTTCAGACAGGAGAAAAATTATGGGTTAATGAAATACGACTACAATCCGACAGTTAAACGGATACAACTTTTGAGG
>ENA-OQIW01000105-OQIW01000105.1-human-gut-metagenome-genome-assembly--contig:-NODE-105-length-18708-cov-1.813788_pt1 | contig 18708 bp, 21 predicted proteins | sample MGYA00242586_ERZ504751 | MGnify/ENA primary metagenome ERZ504751 (study PRJEB26092, sample SAMD00036349) | human gut metagenome | host: Homo sapiens | study: EMG produced TPA metagenomics assembly of...
CCCACAACGAGGGAGGAGCTGCACCGCATCGCCGGCGCCGGCATCCATTACTCGCCCACCGACGAAGTCCTGATCGAAGAGGGCATCGAGGGTTGGAAGGAATTCGAGCTCGAGCTCATGCGCGACCGCAACGACAACGTCGTGGTCGTCTGCCCGATCGAGAACGTCGACCCGGTCGGCGTGCACACCGGTGACTCCATCACCGTGGCCCCCTGCTTCACCCTGACCGACCGCGAATACCAGAAGCTGCGTGACATCGGCATCGCCATCATCCGTGGCGTGGGCGTGGACACCGGCGGCTGCAACATCCAGTTTGCTGTTCATCCGGACACCGGCCGCATCATCGTCATCGAGATGAACCCGCGCGTCTCCCGTTCCTCCGCACTGGCCTCCAAGGCCACCGGCTTCCCGATTGCCAAGATCGCCACCAAGCTGGCCCTCGGCTACACGCTCGACGAGATTCGCAACGACATCACCCAGTCCACGCCGGCCTCCTTCGAGCCGACCATCGACTACGTGTCACCAAGGTGCCGCGCTTCGCTTTCGAGAAGTTCCCGGGCGCGACCCCACCCTGACCACCTCCATGAAGTCCGTGGGCGAGGCCATGGCCCTGGCCGGCAACTTCCAGGAGTCCCTCGGCAAGGCCATGCGCTCCATCGACAAGCGCCACATGGGCTTCAATTGGGATGGCGAGAAGCGTCCGCCGAAGAAGTGGCCGAACTGCTTGAGGCCATCCACACCCCGACCGAACACCGTTACCTGCAGCTCATGCGCGCCATCTGGGGCGGTGCCACGCTGGAGCAGGTGTTCGCGGCCACCAAGATCGACCGTGGTTCCTGAAGCAGATCTTCCTCATCAATGAGACCGCCATGACGGTGCGCGAGGCCGAGACCCTCACCCCGAAGCTGCTCAAGAAGGCCAAGCTCGCCGGTCTGTCCGACGTGCAGGTGGCCCACCTGCGTGGTTTGGGCGATGAAGCGAGAACACCATCCGCGAACTGCGCTGGACCTACGGTCTGCGCCCGGTCTACAAGACCGTCGACACCTGCGCCGCCGAGTTCGACGCGGCCACGCCGTACTACTACAGCTGCTACGCCGACGAAACCGAGCTGCGCCCGCGCGAGCGCGAGGCCGTGATCATCCTCGGCTCCGGCCCGAACCGCATCGGCCAGGGCATCGAGTTCGACTACACGTGCGTGCACGCCGTGCAGGAGCTCGGCAAGGACTATGACACCATCATGGTCAACTGCAACCCGGAGACCGTGTCCACCGATTACGACATGTCCGACCGCCTCTACTTCGAGCCGCTCACTTTCGAAGACGTGCTCGAGATCTACGAGGCCGAGAAGAAGATGGGCCCGGTCAAGGGCGTCATCGTCCAGCTCGGCGGCCAGACCCCGCTGTCCTTGGCCGCGCGTCTGAAGTCCGCCGGCGTGCCGATTCTCGGCACCACCCCGGAATCCATCGATCTGGCCGAGAACCGTGAGCTGTTCGGCGAGGTGCTCAAGAAGGCGGAGATGAACGCCCCGCGTTACGGCACCGCCCTGAGCCTCGAAGAGGCCAAGGAAGCCGCCCACCGCATCGGTTACCCGGTGCTCGTGCGCCCGAGCTATGTGCTCGGCGGCCGTGGCATGGAAATCGTCTACGACGACAAGCAGCTCAACAAGTACGTGGACCGCGCACTTGCCGAGGCCAAGGCCGATACCGTGGTCTCCGGCCGCCTGCCCTCCCCGCTGCTCATCGACAAGTTCCTGCAAGACGCCATCGAAATCGACGTCGACGCACTGTTCGACGGCGAGGAACTGTACATCGGCGGCATTATGGAGCACGTCGAGGAGGCCGGTGTCCACTCCGGCGACGCCGCCTGCACCCTGCCTCCGTCCACTCTGTCCGACGACCAGATTCGTCGCTTGCGTGAAGGCACCTATGCCATCGCCAAGGGCTGCCATGTGCAGGGCCTGATCAACGTGCAGTACGCCTTCATGCCAACACGCTGTACGTGATCGAAGCCAACCCGCGCGCCTCCCGTACCGTGCCGTTCGCCTCCAAGGCCACCGGCGTGGCACTGGCCAAGGCTGCTGCCCGCATCATGGCCGGCGAAACCATCGCCGATCAGCGTGCCAACGGTCTGCTGCTGCCCAAGGGCGACGGCGGCGACATCCACCCCGGCCAGCAGGTCGCGGTTAAGGAATCCGTGCTGCCGTTCAAGCGCTTCCGCACCCCGGTGGGCAAGACCGTCGACATCCTGCTCGGACCTGAGATGCGTTCCACCGGTGAGGTCATGGGCTTCGACCGTGACTTCCCGCACGCCTTCGCCAAGAGCCAGCTCGCCGCCTACGACGGTGGCCTGCCGACCCACGGCAACGTGTTCATCTCCGTGAACGACACCGACAAGCGTCAGCTGCCGTTGATCGCCGTTCGTCTCGAGGAGCTTGGATTCAAGCTCTGGGCCACCGAGGGCACCGCCTCCGTGCTTCGCCGTTACGGCATCGAGTCGAACATCGTGGACAAGATCAGCACCCGCGTGGACACCGATCCGGAAGCCCCGGTCGAGGTGCATCACGCTGCCGGATCCGTGGGCAAGAACGTGGTTCAGCTCATCGAGGAAGGCAAGATCGACATGATCCTCAACACGCCGAACTCGCGCGGCTCCCGTTCCGACGGCTACTCCATCCGTGCCGCCGCCATTGCCGCCGATCTGCCGCAGTTCACCACCATCACCGAGTTCCAGGCCGCACTGCTCGCTATCGAGGCCGTGAAGCATAATGATTATCAGATCATGAGCATTCAGGAGCATTCGAAGCAGCTGTTCGAATTGGAGCGACGGGAGTTCTGATGACTACACTCAGCAGTGAGGAATTGCAGGCACAACGTTCGGATTTCGGTCTGCGATTAAGCAATTCAATGGCCAAATACGGGCCGCTGTGTGTGGGCATTGACCCGCATCGCAAGCTCCTCACCGACTGGGGATACAACGTCGACGCCGAAGGCGCCGAACTCTTCTCCATGCGTATGCTGCAGGCCGCCAACGGGCGCGCCGCAGCAGTCAAATTCCAGACGCCGATGTTCGAGCGCTACGGAGCCAAAGGTTTCGAAGCGCTCGAGCGCGTGCTCTACGCGGCACGACAAATGGGCGTCATCACCATCGTCGATTGCCTGCGCGGCGGCCTGTCCACCACGATTTCCGCCATCGCAGACGCCTATTTCAAGCCCGGTGCACCGTTGCTGGCCGACGCCATCACGCTGCTGCCGTACTATGGCGCGCGTTCGTTGAACGGCCTGATTACCGAAGCGCTGGAAAACGGACGCGGCGTGTTCATCGCCTCCCTGACCTCCAACCCGGAAGGCATGAGTCTGCAGACCGCGTTGCGCCAGAGCGGCGATTACAAGGGACGTACCGTGGCCTACGGCATCGCCTCCACCGCGCAGAAGCATAACGTGGATATCGAAGGCATGGGCTCGGTGGGTCTGATCATCGGTGCACCATCGGCCAATGGATGCAGGATTCCGGCGTGGACCCCTCCAAGTTCACCGGTCCGATTCTTTCCCCCGGTTACGGTTGGCAGGGTGCCGAGGCCAAGGATCTGAAAACCGTGTTCCGCGGTACGCGCGGCAACGTGCTGGTCACCGTGTCCCGCTTTATCGCCTCGCATGGGCCGGATATCGCCGCACTGAGCCAAGCCACCGAGTCGATTGCGCTTGACGTACGTCAGGCGCTGATGGAAGCCACTGTCGAAGGCTCGGAAAACCAGTAATCAGAACGGAATCAGATGTCGCGGCATGCGTACGTGTCTATCTCATCGCGTACGTCGCATCACGATTCATATTCTTCCCTGTTCGTCGGGGCTGTAGCAGTTACCGGTCATCTCGCCGGTGAGCCGTTACCACGTTGGATTCATAATCGCTGCACACCACATCATCTCCGGAGGAACCCATGACTGAAAACACCCATGCTGGCCGTCTAATCGTCCTGACTGGCCCACCGCAGTAGGTAAGGGCACCGTGGAAGCCAAGCTGCGCGCCGACCACCCGAAGTGTGGGTGTCCGTCTCCGCCACCACACGCGCTCCGCGCCCGGGCGAGGTTGATGGCGTCAACTATTGGTTCCTCACTGAAGACGAGTTCCTGGCCCGTGAGGCGGCCGGTGAGTTCCTGGAAACTGCAGTGGTGCACGGCATGGCCCATTATGGCACCTTGTTGAAGCCTGTGGAGGAACATCTGGCCGCCGGTGTGCCCACGATTCTGGAAATCGACCTGCAGGGTGCCCGCCGCGTCAAGCAGCGCGCCGCCGAGCTCGACCTCGAAGTGGTGTACGTGTTCATCGCGCCGCCAAGCTTCGAAGAGCTCGAGCGCCGCCTGATCGGCCGCGGCACCGAAACCGCCGAACAGCAGGCCCGTCGCTTGGAGACCGCCAAGGTGGAGCTCGCCGCCGAAAGCGAATTCGACGTCACCATCGTCAACGAAACCGTCGATCAGGCCGCTGCCGACCTCTGGTCCGTCATCGCCAAGGAATACGGGCTGTAAACTACCTCTTTACCACCAACTGCTGGTGGAGGATTTCGGCGCTGTTTTTGGCCGGCGCCTGCTTCCAGCGGATTGCTTCGGTTTCGTGATGCTCGGTGACGTAATGCCGCATCCATTCGAAGCACTGCTGGGTTTGGATGGCATCGCTTAATGCGCGGTGCTCCTCATTGTCCGCGATGCCGAAGCGTACGATCAGGTCGGCCAGACGGTGATGCCGCTGCGCGGGGAACAGGGCGCGGCTGATCTGCATCGTGTCATAATCCGCGCAGGCAAAGCCGCAGCCGGCGATATGCCGGGTGTTGTAATCCAGGAATCGCAGATCGAAGCTGACGTTATGGCCGACAATCGGCTCAACGGCGGGACCGGCAGCCGGGGTAGCGAGCCATGCGATGAATCGGGGAAGCACCTCGTCAATCGGATCGAGATCGGCCACCATCGCATCGGTGATGCCGGTCAGCGTGGTGATCTGACGCGGAATCGGCCGCAAGGGATTCACCAGCTGCTGGAATTGATCGACGATATGCCCCTCCCGCACGCGCACGGCACCGATTTCCGTGATGGCGCAACTGTTCGGGTAAAAGCCGGTGGTCTCCAAATCCAGCGCCACATAATCGGTGGGGAAGACGGCATCGTCCATGGCGATTCGCCCGCCGGCACCATGATTGGGCTGGGATGGTTGGCCGAAAACGGTAATGCCGGAAGTGGTCACGGAGGCTCCTCATATCAGTCGGTGTTCGGTGACTTATTGTACCGGCAGCCCGGTCTGTCGGTAAAATTTTTCCCTCCCGGATTTTCTCGGATATATTGGTTAGGCGGCCGGCAATTGCGCGGCGCATCGGGAAGGGAGCACAGCTGATGAAACAGATAGTGGCAGGCATCGTGGCGCATGTGACGCGGGCAAGACCACGCTGTCCGAGGCTCTGCTCTACCGTACCGGTGAGATCCGCAAATTGGGGCGAGTGGATCACGGCGATGCGTTTCTGGACACCAATTCCTTGGAGAAGGCGCGAGGCATCACGATTTTCGCGCACCAGGCATTGGCGGAACACGGCGACCTGCGCCTGACCTTGCTGGATACGCCGGGGCACGTGGACTTCGCAGCCGAAACCGAACGTGTGCTGCGTGTGCTTGATTACGCGATTCTTGTGGTCTCCGGCACGGATGGCGTGCAAGGCCATACCGAGACACTATGGCGTCTGCTGGCCAGATACGGTGTGCCGACGTTCATCTTCGTCAACAAGTGCGACGCCGCCGGATTCGACCGCGAGGCCATTCTGGCACAGTTGCGCAAACGCCTGAGCGATGCGATATATCCGCTGCCGGCAATGGAGCAGTCCACTGAGGGCAGCGCGGTACCGTTGGACGCGTTCGCCGAAGACATTGCCACCCTGGACGAGGAGGCGATGAACGACTATCTGGAACATGGCGCGCTGTCCGTGGGCAGATTGCGAGCGATGATCGCCGTACGCGAACTGTTCCCCGTATATTTCGGCTCGGCATTGAAACTCGAAGGGGTCGAGGAATTCCTGGACGGGCTGGAGACGTTCACCCGCGAACGTGAATGGCCGGCCGCCTTCGCCGCACGCGTGTTCAAAATCGCCCACGACGGCCAGCACAACCGTATGACGTGGCTGCGCGTCACCGGTGGTGCGCTCAAAGCCAAGGAGATCGTCTCTTCATCCTCGTGCGCTGCGGCGTCATCAGCACCGTCGCCGGTACAGGGGGATGATGGCACGGTATGGTCCGAGAAAGTCGATCAGGTGCGCGTCTACAATGGCGCCAAATTCGAGACGGTCACCGAGGTGCCTGCCGGATCGGTGTGTGCGGTGACCGGACTGACGCGGACCTTCCCCGGCGAAGGCTGGGAGCGGAACCGGACGCCGAATCACCGTCGCTGCAACCCGTGTTGACCTACACGGTGTTGCCCGCCGGAGCGGAATCCGATACGGCCGGCACCTCGGGAGCGGCCAAACGCGGTGACGCCGGCCATAACAACGTGAATCAGGACGATGCCGAGCATGATGCCGCCAAGTCGGGAACCGGCCGCAATGAGGAGAACGACACCGCTCGCCAGACCGCGGCGGACAATAGCTCGCCGGCCCGTCCCCAGTTCGATGATCTGACCTTGCATAAGGTCATCACCGCATTGCGTGAGCTGGAAGACGAAGACCCGTTGTTGCATGTGGTGTGGGTGGAACGGCTGGCCGAGATTCATGTGCAATTGATGGGCGCAGTCCAGCTGGAGATCATCCAGCAGACCCTGCACGACCGGTTCGGTCTGGATGTGTCGTTTGGCCCCGGCTCCATCCTGTACCGTGAGACCATCACTGCGCCAATCGAAGGCGCAGGTCATTTCGAGCCGCTCCGTCATTATGCCGAAGCACATATCCTGCTGGAACCAGGGGAGCCGGGCAGCGGAGTCACTGTGGCCTCGGCCCTGTCCGAAAACGATTTGGACCGCAATTGGCAACGGCTGATTCTGACCCATCTGACCGAGCGTGAGCATCTCGGTGTGCTCGTTGGCGCGCCGCTCACCGATATCAAGATGACTTTGGTGGCTGGCCGCGCGCATCTGAAGCATACCGAAGGCGGCGACTTCCGCCAAGCCACCTATCGTGCGATTCGTCAGGGGCTTATGGAAGCCAGAGCTGGAGTCAGTGGCCGGCCCGAGACGCCGGTCGAGAGCCGTCCGGACACCGCAGGGGAGGGCAACTGCCGACTGCTGGAACCGTGGTACCGGTTCCGGCTCGAAGTGCCAGCAGACATGATCGGCCGTGCCATGAGCGACATCCAGCGCATGGCCGGCACCTTCGAATCCCCGGTCACCGATGGCGAATACGCCGTGATCGAAGGCGAGGCGCCGGTGTCCGAGATGCGCGACTATGCGATGGACGTGAACCAGTACACGCACGGCCATGGCCGTTTCTCCGCCACCTTCGGCGGATACAAGCCCTGCCATGACGCCGAACAGATCATCGCAGCCGCCGCCTACGATCCCGAAGCCGATCTGGACAACACCCCCGACTCGGTCTTCTGCGCCCACGGTGCCGGCTACCCCGTCAAATGGTACAAGGTCCCCGAATTCGCCCACGTAGATTACACCATGTGAGGTGTTGACTACCAAATCTGCGGCCGAATGAATCCGTTGGCCTCCAAGAACCGTTGAATATCGCGCATCTCCGGCATATTAATGGAATGGGCCATGCCCGGATACACTTGTTCGGTCAACGTGCCGTGCTCGCGCCAGAACTCACCCATCGCCGTCACATCGCTTTCGGAAGATGTCGTCCACAGCGCCGTGCCCATAGAATACCGGCGGCTTCAACGCAGCCAGCTCGGCGTCTCCAGAGACCGGCCCCGGAGCCAACCAGCCGGAGCAGGAGACCGCTGCCGCATACCGTTGCGGATTGCATCGCAAAAGATGCGCGGCTAACAGCCCTCCTGCGAGAATCCCATCGTGACCACCGGCCTGCCGGCAGGGATATTCGCCGCCACCCATGCGTCGATGGCCTCAGCGGCCTCAAGCGCCTGCTTGTCCAACGACTCGCCTCCGGCACACCCTCATGCGCCCACGAGCCGAACCACGTGTACCCCATGCCATAGGCGATGGGCGCCTGCAGGCTGGCGTAATCGGCGGAACCGGCACCGCAATAGTTCAGCAGATCGGGCAAATCGTATTCATTGGAACCCCAGCCGTGCAACAGCACGAACACCGGAGCGGTTTCGGGACCGGTCAAACGGGTCAGAGCTTTGGTGATCTTCATAGCCTCAGTGTATCCACCGTTTGGGCGACAATAATGCCTGATGTTCGCCCATCGAGTAACGTCCCATAAGTAATGCGTATAGCGCAGCGGCCGTGCCACGTGTTCTGATACTCTACGATGACACGGCAGGGGGACAGGTATGTTCCGGCCCCCGAAATCGTACATGGGTGGCTAAGACCGTTTATGCGCAGGAGAAGAAACGAGAAGCAAAGGAAGGAGCGCGCCCAATGACATTCGATTGGTCGTTCGTGCAGCGTTACGCGCCTTTCTTCGTCAACGGCACATTGATGACCTTATTCATATCCGTGTTTGGCATATTGCTTGCCATCGCGGTGGGTCTGGTCTGCGCTGGCGTGGAAATCGCGCGTATCCCGGTCGCCCGGCAAATCGTGAGAATCTACATCGAACTCAGCCGCAATACGCCATTGCTGGTACAGCTGTACTTTCTGTACTTCGGCCTGCCCAAACTCGGCGTAGTATGGTCCGCCGAAACCTGCGCGATAGTCGGCCTTGGATTCTTGGGCGGTTCCTACATGGCCGAGGCAATGCGCGGCGGATTGGAAGCGGTGCCCAACGTGCAGCGCGAAACCGCGTACGTGCTGGGACTGACTTCCACGCAAACCATCACCCGAGTCATTCTGCCGCAAGCAGTGTCCACCGCCATTCCCGGCGTAGTGGCCAATGTGATCTTCCTGTTTAAGGAATCGAGCGTCGTCTCCGCCATTGCGCTCGCCGACGTGATGTACATGGCCAAGGATCTGATCGGCATGTATTACAGCACCTATGAGTCGTTGTTCATGCTGGTCGTGGCCTATCTGGTGATTCTGCTGCCGATTTCCATCTTCGGCACATGGTTGGAGCGGAGGTTCGATTATGAGCGGCGCTGAAATACTGCTCCAGCCAGGCGTATTCCCACGTCTGTTGCAAGGCCTGTGGGTCACCGTGTGGATAGCCGGCGTATCCGTAGGCGCGTCCATCCCGGTCGGCCTGTTGGTGGGCTGGTTGATGACGCTGAAGAATCCCGTGATCCGGGCCGCGATGCGCATCTACCTCGACTTCATCCGCATTATGCCTCAGCTGGCGTTGCTGTTCCTTGCCTACTACGGTTTTGCTCGATGGTTCGATTGGAATCTCGATGCCACCGGTGCCTGCGTGCTGGTGTTCATCCTGTGGGGAGGCGCCGAGCTGGGCGATCTGGTGCGTGGCGCATTGCAGTCGATTCCCAAAGTGCAGTACGAATCGAGCTACGTACTGGGGTTGAGCCCGTGGCAGACCTTCTCCCGGGTGATTCTGCCGCAGGCTGTTCGCCGTATGCTGCCGGCATCCGTAAACTTGGCGACACGTATCGTCAAAACGACATCATTGGCCGTGCTGCTCGGTGTGGTCGAGGTCATCAAGGTCGGCCAGCAGATTATCGACGCGAACCGATTCCAGTTCCCGACCGGAACCTTGTGGATTTATGGCGTGATTTTCTTTATGTACTTCATCGTGTGCTGGCCGCTGTCCATTGTGGCCCGCCGACTGGAAAAGAGGTGGTCGAATGACTGAACCCGAAACGACCTGCAAGGGTTTCGAGGTGAATCATCTGGTCAAACAGTATGCGAATGCCGACAAGCCGGTGCTGGATGACATCTCCTTCAAGGTGGAGCATGGTTCGGTGCTCGTGGTGCTGGGTCCTTCCGGCTCGGGCAAGTCGACGCTGCTGCGCACCATCGCCGGTCTGGAACCGATTCAGGGCGGCACGATTTCCATCAACGATCAGGTGATCGATGCCGGCAAGCCTGGCACGGAACGAGCCGGACGATCCGACCGGTCCAGTGAACTGCGCACGCGTATCGGCATGGTGTTCCAAAGCTACGATTTGTTCCCGAACAAAACGGTGCTCGGCAACATCACCATGCGCCGGTGCTCGTGCAGAAACGCGATAAGTCCGAGGTGGAGGCTGAAGCGATCCGGTTGCTTGGCCGCGTGGGACTTGCCAATCGCAAGGACTCTTGGCCGCACGAATTGTCCGGCGGTCAGCGCCAGCGTGTGGCCATTTGTCGTGCGCTGATTCTGCACCCGGAAGTACTGCTGCTCGATGAGATTACGGCGGCTCTCGACCCCGAAATGGTGCGTGAAGTGCTCGACGTGGTGCTCGAACTGGCCAAGTCCGGGCAGACGATGCTTATCGTCACCCACGAAATGCAGTTCGCGCGAGCCATCGCCGACCACATCATCTTGCTGGACGGCGGGCACATCGTCGAGGAATCGTATGATGCGCAGGCGTTCTTCGAACACCCGCAAACCGAACGTGCGCAGCAGTTCCTGCACACCTTCGAATTCGAGTGATTCGATTGTGTCATATCGACGTATTTGAGAAGAAATATCAATAACAACAAGAGAAGGAGAACCCAATGAGTATCAAGGTTGGGAAATCATTCAAAGCACTGATTGCCGCAGGCGCGGCATTGGTAATGGCGGCGTCCATGGCGCATGCGGTCCGTCGGCAGGCACCCCGAGCGAAGCGAAGTCCTCTGACACGGGCACCAGCTCCAGCGCCAATGCCAAGGCCCGCAGCCTCGACGAGATCAAGAAGAGCGGCAAGATCAAGATTGCCGTCTTCTCCGACAAGGCGCCATTCGGCTACGTGGACAAGGACGGCAAGTACCAGGGCTATGACGTCTACTTCGCCGAACAGCTGGCCAAGGATCTGGGTGTGGATCCGGAATACACGTCGGTTGACCCGGCTGCCCGTGTGGACGTGCTCACCTCCAACAAGGTCGATCTGGTGCTCGCCAATTTCACCGTCACCGATGAGCGCAAGGAGAAGGTCGACTTCGCCAAGCCGTACATGAAGGTGGCGCTTGGTGTGGTCTCCCCGGAGAGCGCCCAGATCACCGATGTCAGTCAGCTCGACGGCAAGACCCTGATCATCGCTAAGGGCACCACCGCCGAAACCTGGTTCGAGAAGAACGCGCCGAACGTCAAGCTGCAGAAGTACGACCAGTACGCCGATGCCTACAACGCGCTGCTGGACGGCCGTGGTGACGCCTTCTCCACCGACAACACCGAGGTGCTCGCCTGGGCCAAGTCCAACAAGGCTTCAAGGTTGGCATCACCCACCTTGGTGACGACGACACCATCGCGCCCGCCGTGCAGAAGGGCAACACCGAACTGCTGAACTTCGTGAACGACGAGATCGTCAAGCTCGGCAAAGACAACTTCTTCCACAAGGATTACCAGGAGACTCTGGAGCCGGTCTACGGCAACGAAGTCAACCCCGATGACATCGTGGTAGAAGGCGGAGCCGTCTGACGGACAGTCCGGTGGACTGTCCGTAGGCGACGCCGAGCCGCGGCAGCGGCGGAGGTGTGTTGGGCCGGTCGTCAGGCCGTCCATTCTTGCAGGACGGAGAGGTCTGATTATACCCGTCCATAACCAACACATATAGCAACGCCGGCCTTCGGGCCGGCGTTTTGCGTTAAGGTCGTAATCGTGCCGCGCGGGGAACGGCTTCGCGCAGATGACGCAACACTTTAAGGGGGTGCGCAATGACCAGGTTCAACACTCAGCTCGTCCACGGACTGCCGGTTGGAGACAACAACACCGGAGCCGTGAACCCGCCGATCTACAACTCAACGACATATGCCTTCGAGAAGGTTGACGCGATGCCCCGCTATGACTACGCACGAAGCGGCAATCCCACACGTGACTTCCTGGAACAGCAGATCGCCCAGCTCGAGCAGGGAACGCGTGGTTTTGCGTTCGCCTCCGGTCTCGCGGCGATTCACGCGGTGCTGAGCATTTTCAAGCCCGGCGACCGCATCGTGGTCGGTGACAATATTTATGGCGGATCGTATTCCCAGCTCAATGAGTTCTTCACTCGCTGGGGAATCCTCGTTGAGGCCGTCGACACTCAGGACATCGCAGCATTGGAGGCCGCCGTCAAGGGCGACCGCGCGAACGGCATCGTGCCTGCCCAAGCCGTCTACTTTGAAACCCTGACCAATCCTCTACTCAAGGTGAACGACGTGCGCGCCATCTCCACGGTGGCCCACCGTTTCGGGGCGCTTTCGATTGTGGATAACACGTTCGTGACCCCGTATCTGCAGAAGCCGCTTGCTTTGGGTGCCGATGTGGTGATTCACTCCGCCACCAAGTATCTGGCCGGTCATTCTGATGTGAACGCCGGTCTGGTGGTCGTTTCCGGTGAGGATCTGGCGAGCCGCGTGTACTTCGCGCAGAACCGTTTGGGTGGTGTGTTGGCTCCTGCTGAGTGCGACGCGGTGCGCCGCGGCATTCAGACGCTGGCCCTTCGCATGGATCGTCAGCAGGAGAATGCCAATGCCATCGCCCGCTACCTGCTGGTGCATCCGCTGGTTAAGGCGGTGCATTACCCGGGTCTGCCCGGCGCAGCGACCAGCGTCTGGCTGCCAAAGGTCTCAAGGGGGCCGGTGGCGCGTTGAGCTTCGAGGTCGTGCCTGGCGTTGATCCGGCTGACGTGCTCAACAACCTGCACCTGTTCCGTCTTGCTGTGTCGTTGGGTGCGGTGGAGTCTCTTGCCGAGCTGCCGTGTCGTATGACGCATTTCGAACTGCCTCGCGAGGAGCGTCTGAAGATCGGCATCACCGATGAATTGGTGCGTCTCGCCGTTGGCATCGAGGACGCCAACGATCTGATCGAAGATCTCGGCCAGGCGTTCGATATCGCTTACGCCCGTTACATCGATCGGCATGCCGACTTCGACGTGTTCCAACAGCTGACTTCGGGGGGTGTTTGCCTGATCTAATTCTTTTCTGCCTATTTTTCTACTCCTGGGGAGCGGCGTCGGTTGTGCCACACCGGAGCCGCTTTTTTATGCTCTGGTTCCGCCTCCGCTGGCAGAGGGCTGTCGGCGTAGCGACTGGGGTGGTTAAGCGGACCGCCCGCATTATGCCAACCGCGATATCACAGCATCCCCGTTACGATGAATACGGTTTGATAGTGCACCGCGTAAAAGTCAAGCGCGGCGGAACAAAGAAAGGACCCGATATGACCATCGACGTCTACGGTGCCACATGGTGTGGCGACTGCCGCCAGGCAAAGAACACTCTCGACAAACTGGGCGCGGCATACACTTGGCACAACATCGAGGAAGAGGAAGGTGCCGCCGACCGTGCCGTGGCGATCAGCGGCCAGATGCACATTCCGGTGGTGCGGTACGATGACGGCTCGTTCCAAGTGGAACCCTCTGCAGTGGATATCAAGAACAAGCTGCAGGAGCTGGGGCTGCTGGCTGACTAGGAATCCGTGGTCTGAGCTGCATAAGGCGTGCGTCATCGATCGGTCTTGATGGCGCACGTCTTATCTGTTTATGCGGATCAGAGAGTAGGGGGCTTACGCTTCGGTGCCCACTACTGTTCCAATTGCCGGGCTTTGACCCCAATGCGATTTCGGTAGTCGGCAAGCATATTGGCAAGCGTAACTTCCCTCATGGAATCCGACATGGCTTTGGCCACTGGAGCATACGCATCTTTGAGAACGTCGTGGATATTCCGAGCCACGGGGCATGTGTGATTCCCTCTCTCGTGGATGCCGATCACATCATCGAGGTTCGTGGATTCCACTGCCTGATAGATATCGAGCAGAGTGATTTCCTTGGGGGGTGCGGGCAAGTTCGGCACCGCCGGTTCCGCGTGCCACTGTGATGAGCCCCGCGCGTTTGAGCGCTCCCAAGGCGTTACGAATGCTGACGGCGTTCGTCCCGGTGCTTTCGGAGAGCAGCGCGCTGGGCGCCGATCGTTATTTCGACTATCGCATCGAGAACTATGCTGAAGCTCTTTCTGACGCACCGGTTGACCATGTCATCGACACCTTAGGCGAAACGGCAAAGTTGTTATCCGGATGGAGTGACCGAGCGTCTTTGCGCTGATTGCTGATTTGATATGCGTTATCGCCAGATATGAAAAGAGAACCATGACTCCCTTTTGATGAGATTGTCTGAAGGTCAACGATTGGTCCGGATGCAATATGTGTCCAAGGAAGTTTCTGAAGCGTTGGTGTCGCAAATTACTAAAGGGTTCGGCATCGATGTCAACATAATCTTTGGAGATATCGACATCGTCGCGGATACCCCGATAGGGGCATCGTGGCCATTTTCGATGGTGAACCGGTACGGATTGACGCGGCTTTGAATTATTTGAGGCAGCGTAATATTGCGGCCGAGGTGCTGAAAGAGGGCTGGGCAGCTTGGTGTGTTCCGGCATTCGGCGGATATTCTATAGCCATTGCTTATAAGCGCGCATTGACAATTGCGATACCGATGTGCCGGTGTCGCGTACCATGACTTGCTAAGTTCGGGAATAGAGTCGAGCCCGCCACAATAGAGCGGCATGAGGAAGAAGGATTAATGGACGTTGATTTCCGAACGCAAGCCATCCACGCCGGCTACGAGCCGCTGGATAACGGCCGTGCCGCTGTGCCGCCAATCTATGCCTCGGCCGCATTCGACCTGGGTGACGCGGCGCGCGGCGATGCGCTCGCGGGCGGTGACATCGACGGCTTCGAGTACTCCCGTGTGGCCAATCCCACTGTCGATGCACTGGAAAAGCGGCTTGCCGCGCTGGAGGACGGTATCGGCGCCGTGGCTGTCGGCTCAGGCATGGCCGCAGCATACTGATTGGATGCCGCACTTTTTTATAAGAAGCCAGCATGCACACATAGTGAACAGTTGTACACATATGCGTACGATGTCTACCGCTTTGTTTTGAACGCTGATACGATGGAAATCACGAGTCGAGGCCGAGGGCGGTTTCGACGTGGGTGAAAGGAAAACATCATGGCCGTATTCTTTGCTGGTCCGCTGATTATCATCGTGCTACTCATTGTTCTGCTGAGTGCCGCACTCTTCGTCGTGCCGCAGCAGCAGGCCTACATCATCGAACGATTCGGCAAGTTCCTTAAGGTGCAGTTCGCCGGCATCCACATCCGCATCCCGTTCGTGGACCGCATCGCCATGAAAACCAACATGCGTGTCAACCAGCTTAACGTGCAGCTGGAAACCAAGACTCTTGACAATGTGTTCGTCACCGTGGTGGCCTCCACCCAGTTCCGCGTGAACCCGAACGATGTGGCCACCGCCTACTACGAGCTGCGTGACCCGGCCGGTCAGCTGCGCTCCTACATGGAGGACGCGCTGCGTTCCGCTATCCCCGCACTGTCTTTGGATGATGCCTTTGCTCGCAAGGACGATGTGGCGTTCGACGTGCAGAAGACCGTGGGCGCCGAAATGAGCCGTTTCGGCTTCACCGTGGTCAAGACGCTGATCACCGCCATCGACCCGAGCCCACAGGTCAAGAACGCGATGGACTCCATCAATGCCGCCCAGCGTGAAAAGGAAGCCACCCGTCAGCGTGCCGAGGCCCAGCGTATCCAGATCGAGACCCAAGCCGCCGCCGATGCGGAGAAGACTCGCTTGCAGGGTGAGGGCCAGGCCAATTACCGCCGCGAGATCGCCAACGGTATCGTCGACCAGATCAAGAGTCTGCAGGCTGTGGGCATGAACATCAACGACGTGAACAACGTGGTGCTGTTCAACCAGTACCTCGACGTGATGCGCTCGCTGTCCGAATCGAACAACACCAAGACCGTGGTGCTGCCCGCCTCCACGCCCGGCGGTTATCAGGATCTCTACGAGCAGGTCACCAAGCCATGCTCACCGCTTCCGAGACGAAGTAATCACCCCGTTTGCGAATCCCCATCCATCGATAGTGAAGTCCCTCCAAGCGAGGGACTTCACTATCGCTATGCCTGAAGGAATGCCGGAATGGCCTCGGCCGCCGCGTATCCCTTGCGATACATCATTTCCAGGCCCTCGAAGTTCTTCTTCAGGGTGTTGAGACCATACAGGTCTTCGGGTGCGAGGATCAGCACTTTGCCTTCCGCCTCGTAATGCTTGGCGAGTTCGAGTTCGTCGTTGTAGGTCTTGTAGCGCATGCGCAGCTTCTCGGCCGCGGCGGGGTGGGAGCGTTCGAGGATGCGGGCCGGAGCCAAATCCTTCTGCTGCTTGCGCACTTCGTTACGCAAGCGGGACAGAATCAGAATCACGCGATCGTAGCCGTCCTCCAGCGCTTCTGCACCGGCACCGGATCAGCGATGCCGCCATCGAAATACGGCACGCCATCCACCACATACGGCTCGCAGGCCACCGGCACGGCGGACGAAGCCTTGATGATGTCGAAATCATCAAAACGCACGCGCGATTTGTCGAAGTACTTGGTCGAGCCGTCCTCGGCATTGCAGGCCACCACGGTGAACCCGGTCTCATTGGCCTCGAACGCCGCGAAATCCAACGGATTCTCGCCATCGTGATTGCTCAGCGTGCCGTAGATGTAGTCGAGGTTGGCAAAGTTGTGGTTCTTGAAGAAGCTTTCCGCACTCGCGTACTCCTTGCGGAAGGCGTACTTGGTGTAGAAGGTGTGGTTGCGGCCGTGCTGGCGTGCGATGAATGAGGTCATATTGGCCGCGCCGGCGGAAACGCCGTAGCACATATCCACGTCGATGCCGTCCTCCAGCATGCGGTCCATAACACCACAGCCGAAAATCGCGCGGAACCCGCCGCCGACATCAATCATCGCCGTCTTTGTCATACCAACCCCCTGTTCACTTGAATCTGGTATGAGCTTACGCGTGCTGCACGGACAACGATATGGGCAGTGTGCTGTGAATTTGTCTGGTTCTTCCTTGGCTTCCCTCAGAGAGGGGAGCCAAGAACGGCTCATACGTTCAGCAATTTGCGTGACAACTCGGCAATCCGTTCGGACGGATCGGAATTGGCGAGCTCCACGCCGCCGGTCGCGTCTTCGGGTGCCAGTTTGCCCAGGGACTCCAACACCACGCCCAGATCGGCGCACGGTACCCTCATTGCCGTCGATGACAGCAGCCCGTTCGGGCAGCAGCTCGCGGAAGTAGTCGCGGTAGAACACGAAATGCGTGCAGCCCAGCACCACCGAGTCGATATGCTCCATGTCGTACTGGTCGAAGTAGCCGTGCAGCGTGCGCATCACCAGGTCATGGTCGCCGAGCCGCCCGGATTCCACGATCTCCACCAAGTCGGGGCAAGGCTCCTTGAAAATCGTGTTGTTGGAATCGAATCGATCCATCAGTTTGGCGAACTTCCGCTCACGCAAGGTCAGGGGAGTGGCCGCCACAATCACCCTCTGGGGAATATGATGCGGGTCGGAAGGCACGTCACCACGGTCGCACGCCACTTTCAGGGCCGGCTCCATGCCGATGATCGGAATATCGTAGTGTTCGCGCAAATCGTTCACCGCGGCGGAAGTGGCGGTGTTGCATGCGATGACCACGGCCTTGACGCCTTGACGCACGAACCGTTCGACAATATCGAAACTCAGGGCCCTCACTTGTTCAGGCGTCTTGATGCCGTACGGTGCGTTGACCGAATCACCAAAATACAGCACATGCTCGGCCGGCATATCCTTGGCGATTTGGCGAGCCACGGAAATACCGCCAAGACCCGAATCGAATACGCCGATTGGAGCCGAAGAGCTCATGCCTGAATCCTCCCTATAGCCATGCCTGCAACCGTATGTTGCCGCGACCGATCACAAAGCCGATTGTTTTGCGGTGTTGTTTCGCTCCCTAGAGTACTCTGAAAGCCATGAGTCTTCCGCAACGAGTAACCAAGACACACGCAACCGGCAATGATTTCGTGGTATACCTCGACAAGTCCGGCAAATTCGAGCCTACCGCCGATGAGGTCCGATTCCTGTGCGACCGTCACTTCGGCATTGGCGGTGACGGCCTGATTCGCCTGACACGGCCTGATTTCGTGTCTGATTTAAGCGATGATCAGCTTTCGGACGTACTGGCCGGGGGCACGAAATGGTTCATGGACTATCGCAATGCGGATGGATCGTTGGCGGAGATGTGCGGCAACGGTACACGCGCCATCACCTTGTTCGCTCAGCGTGAGGGTGTGGCCGACTCCACCGAGCCGTTCCGCCTCGCACCCGTGCCGGCGTCAAGATTCTGACGCCACGCGGCAATATGAGGCCGTACGGAGCCAACGTGTTCCAGGTCGAAATGGGGGAGTGGAAGATCGGCGAAACCGACGCCTACGAGGTCACCATCCCCGGCACTGAGGCTCGGCGCGCGGTACGTTCGTGGATATGGGCAACCCGCATGTGGTCGCGGTGATCGAGGATGCCTTCGCGTCCCTGCCAGTGGTTGAATCACTGGATTTGGTCACCAAACCAGTGGTGGCTCCGGTCATCGAATCCGACCAGAACGTGGAATTCGTGCGGGTCGACGACATCGACCAGAACACCGGCGTGGGTGAAGCACGATGCGCGTCAACGAACGTGGCTGCGGCGAAACCCTGTCCTGCGGCACCGGCCTGTGCGCCACAGGCATTGTGCTGCGGGCCAAGACCGGCATCAG
>ENA-OQIW01000106-OQIW01000106.1-human-gut-metagenome-genome-assembly--contig:-NODE-106-length-18615-cov-1.637278_pt1 | contig 18615 bp, 17 predicted proteins | sample MGYA00242586_ERZ504751 | MGnify/ENA primary metagenome ERZ504751 (study PRJEB26092, sample SAMD00036349) | human gut metagenome | host: Homo sapiens | study: EMG produced TPA metagenomics assembly of...
CGTCATTCATTGACATTGAACCTCCTAAGTTGAAATGTTGTGGTTGCCAGACCAACTTCATTGTATCATTAGGAGGTTCTTTCCTTTTCTATAAGAATTTTTTACCGACCCCCAGTTTAACTGGGGGGTTTTGTCATGCCTATTCGGCGTAACAACCAAAAACAGCCCGCACGTTACCGTGCGAGCTGCTCTTCTTCTTACTGCTTAATAGCTCTGCCCTTCCTATTAAACTGCACAATATCATCATTGCGCTATATGTGCTAGGTGCATTATTTACTGAGAGTCAAGGGACTCCTATTAATAGGCTCAATGGCCGTCTATTAATAGTTACCGGTGAACATATCGCCGGCTACAGGTGGTTTGTAGTCGCCGAAGTATTTGCTGAAGTCAAGACCTAAGTACTGGCAAAGTTCATAAACTTCAGTCATAGTTTTGTCGATTACAGGGATACCGTTTTCTTCACGGTCTTTAACTGCTTCAACTTCTTTTTCACCATGAGTGTAAATACGTGCTTCACCTTCAGCTTTAGGAGCTTCACGAAGTTCAGTTAAGAAAGTGGAGAAATGTTTTTTGATAGCGTCAGCATCGCCGAAGAATGCAGGGTTAATAGCCATGAAGCCGTGGCAAATATTGGATTTGCCGTCCTTTCATTGCAGTGGTTGGAAGTGCCGCCCATGGAAAGGATAGCTGCGAACAATTCAACAACCATACCGTTACCATAACCTTTATGGGAACCTAATTGTTCAGTGTTACCGCCAAGTGGCATGATACCGCCGCCTACGTGAGCGGAGATATTTTTCAATACATCAGCTGCGTCAGTGGATGGGTTACCATCTTTATTCAATGCCCAGCCATCAGGTAATTGTTTACCTAATTTATTGTACATTTCCAATTTACCACGAGTTACTACTGTAGTAGAAGCATCGAAGAAGAAGTTGTAAGGTTCAGCAGGAGCTGCCCAAGCTTGTGGGTTGGAACCCAACATAGCTTTACGAGCATATGTAGGAACCATGATAGCTTCGGAGTTAGTGCAGGAGAAACCGATTAAGCCTTCTTCTACTGCCATGTTAGCGTAGTAACCGGCAATACCGTAGTGGTTGGAGTTACGTGCAGAAACGATACCTACACCGGATTCTTTAGCTTTTTTAATAGCTAATTCCATTGCATAGTGACCAATCAATTGGCCCATGCCGTCATGACCGTCGATAACTGCGGATACTGGAGTTTCGAAAACAACTTCAGGTTGAGCGTCAACTTTGATTGTACCTTTTTCGATACCTTTGTGGTAACGAACAAGACGCTGCATACCATACTCTGAATGCCGTACATATCGGACATCAACAATACGTCACGAATAATTTTAGAATCTTTTTCAGAGAAACCAAATTTCATGAATGCATCTAATAAAAGTTGGTCAAGTTGTTCATACTTAAATTTTACTACGTTTCCCATTTGTCTAATCCTCTTTTCCGAAAACATATACCTGGAACAAGCTCTTCAAGAAATCCTTAATCCTAATTACTGACGTTTTTTGGTCCCCTTCTCAAATTGCTTATTTCCTTTTAAAGACAAGTTCATTATAGCACAGGGTTTTTGATTGTTGAATACTCCGAAGCCCTAAAAACGTCCAAAAACCATTACTAAATCTGCATAGAAAAGGCATTTTTGACGAATAATTGACGGTATGAGAGTCGATAACTGCTAGTTATCACTAGCTTTATCCATGAATGCGTTTTGATAATAGGAACGATGAATTTTTAAAAATTTTACGCTATTTTTTCTATAAATTTTCTGTTTTATTACTATATTTGTCTACTACAAAACGTATAAATCAAACATTTTTCATGTTTTTAGTCAAAATTCAAAACCCTATTTTAAGGCGTTTCTCATGATTCACGGAAAATTTTTTAGTGTATTATTGCACTATATTGCATAAAAAAACGCCTGTCAAAGCATTCGCTTAACAGGCGTTCCGGTTAGAAGATTAATTAATACTATTCAAAGTTTGCTTTCGAAGCGGCCGTATTGTCGGTTTTTACCTTAGTATCAGCCTTAACTTTAGCTTTCTTGTCTTTCTTATCTGCTTTTGACTTATCGTCAGCTTTTACCTTTTTGCTGCTCTTAGAGTCAATAGCCGCTTTTAAATCCTGTTCCATGGTCACCGCTTTATCGGCGGAACTTAACGTTACCAAAGAAGTGCCATTCATAAGAACTTGGTTGCCCTGAGCTACCGGGATTCCCACATTATTATCATGATAGTATCTTGCCAATTTGCCGGCCACCAAATAAGCCCGCATGGCGCCCGTATATTGCCCGCTGGCCTCACCCGTATAAACAGGCTTTTTATTGACATAGACTACATCATCCGTAACACTTACATGTTTCCCGGAGTAGTCCTCAATACGTTTCAAATGATCGAGAATACGCTGACTCATCTTCGGATGGTTATTGGGATTGACAATTTGCCCCAAACCATCGGTGTACAAATCGCCGTATTTATCGCGCAGAACCGCCATGGCCACAGCCGCAGCGCCCACATTATAACCGGCATCGGCCAATAGTTTAAAGCCCCATTCATCAGCCGCTTTTTCTTGACTTACGCTGAATACCTGCTGGTTAACATAGTTACCCGCCACATTGCCGAGGAGCACACTAAGACCGCCCGCATTTGCCGTGGCAGCACCAACTGCCGTCTGCAAGGCTACGCTTTTGCGAATGCCCCGGATGGCATCCTTGTTTTCACCATGACCGATTTCATGACCCACAACGGACGCAATCGCCGCATCATCCATCATATCCATGAGACCTTTATTGATAGACATGACACGACCAAGCTCATAGCCGCATTGGCATCTTCTTCCGGTGTTACATATACTACATACGTCCGCTTTACATCAGGTGTATCGGTTAGACTTTCAAAAATCCGCTTAGCTCGATCCTGATAGGCATAATTATTATAATATCCGGTATTTTTCTGACGTTCTTCGAGCATTTGCTGCTGACCGTCATCGGTATCATCGATACGAGATAATTCCGTATTGACCGTTACCATGGCCAATGTACCGCCCAACAATACATCAAACACACCGGCTGCCTCTGCTTTAAAGCCCGCCAAACCGGTAAAACCGCTACCGCCGGCCAAAGTTAAGCCAATAGCCGCCGCCAATACAGTTCGTCCCCAGCGTTTCATACAGTGCCTCCCCTACATCTCATCCGTACGCATAGTAATATCGCGGAATCTGGTGAATTCCCCTTGGAATAAGAGATTAACCGTGCCCAATGCGCCGTTACGATGTTTACGAATAATAACTTCCGTTACATCTTCCTGATTTTCATCTTTACTGTAATATTTATCACGATATAAAAAGACTACAATGTCCGCATCCTGTTCCAACGAACCCGATTCACGAAGGTCACTCAAGACCGGTCGTTTATCGGTACGCGATTCAACACCGCGGCTAAGCTGCGACAAAGCAATCAAAGGTACGTCCATTTCACGGGCAATCAATTTAAGGTTTCGGGAAATTTCCGAAATCTCCTGCTGACGGTTATCGCTATTACCGCCATTGCGCCCTGTCATGAGCTGCACATAGTCGACGATAATAAGATCCAAACCCTGTTCAACTTTCAGACGACGCAGTTTGGATCGCATCATTTGAACCGTAAGGCCCGGCGTATCATCAATATATAACTTGGATTCACCAAGTTGTTCCAATTGCCCGATAAGTTTCGGCCAATCTTCCTGTAAGAGGCGCCCCGTACGCAAACGGTCCGAAGGCACTTCCGTAGCGGATGACAAAATACGACCTACCAATTGTTCGGCAGACATTTCCAAGGAGAAAAAGGCAACGGACCCTTTACCTTTTACGGCCACATTATAGGCCAAGTTCAAAGTGAACGCTGTTTTACCCATGGAGGGCGAGCGGCCACAAGGATTAAGTCAGAGCGCTGCAAGCCATTAGTTATCTTGTCCAAATCTTTGAAGCCCGTGGAAATACCGGTCAAGCTGTCACCATAGTTCTGTAATTCACCGATTCGTTTCATAACATTGGTCATTACGTCACCAAGGCTGACAAACGAAGTTTCCGCTTTTACCGCACCGGTTACATTTAAAATACTGCTTTCCGCATCATTTAAAATGTCCGGCACTGTTTTGTCCCCATTGTAGCTTTCACCGACGATGCGATTACCCGCGTCAATGAGGCGACGCAAGGTTGATTTTTCAGCCACAATACGAGCATGCTCTTCTACATTAAAGGACGACATAGCATCATTGGTGAGTTCCGCAATGTAATTAATACCGCCCACTTCGTCGAGTTTTTTCATGCGCGTCAATTCTTCTGTCAAAAGGACCATATCGACGCGACGATTACCGCGGCGCACGATATTTTCAATGGCTTCATAGATAATACGGTGCGCATCGCGATAAAAATCACTGCGACCTACAATACTGCTGACGGAATCATAGATATCATTCTCGGTTAAAAGAGCCCCGAGAACAGCCTTCTCCGCCTCAATACTATGGGGTGGAATGCGCGCTTCCGCCATATTATGCCTCCACTAATTCAACTTTAATAGTAGTCGTAATTTCAGGATGTACGCGAATCAACACATCATGAACGCCCAAAGTTTTGAGCGGTTCTTTGAGTTCAATTTTCTTTTTATCAACGGCTACATCGAATTGAGCGGCCAAAGCATCGGAAATATCTTTACCTGTAACGGAACCGAATACACGGCCCGCATCCCCCATTTTTACAGGAATGCGTACTTCTACTTTAGCCAACTGGCTGGCCAAAATCTTCGCTTCATCAGCATTTACTTGTTTCTTGTGAGCTGCCGAAGCTTGTTGCTGCTTAGCATTATTCAAGTTAGCAGGCGTACCTTCTAAAGCCTGGCCTTTTTTAATCAACACATTGCGGCCGTAACCTTCACTGACCTCAATGATTTCGCCTTTTTTACCTACTTTTTTTACATCTTCCAACAAAATTACTTTCATTCTGCTTTTTCCTCCTTCTTCATAGAAGCAAGCTGGCCTTTAGCTACACTTTTTACAGCTTCCACCGCTTCTTCCATGGTCATATCATATAGCTGGGCGCCGGCTACGGTACGATGACCGCCACCGCCCAAGGCTCCATAACAAGCTGAATATTCATAGCCCCTTGCGAACGGCACTTACGCCGATACCGCCATCCGACAAAGTATAGAGCACATAGCTGGCTTCGATACCTTCAATGGTGATAAGCTTATCTGCCGTTTGAGCCGACAGAATGGACGCGTTCTGGATACCCGCCGGACAAGTGGTAATCGCCATGCCGTCAAAACGTTCCGCATCGGCCAACATTTTAGCCCGCAATTGGATGCTGTCAAAACTTTCCATAAACAAATGGCGCACAATGGATAAATCCGCACCGGAACGGCGCAAGAAAGACGCCGCATCAAAAGTACGCGATCCCGTTTGTACCACAAAGTTCTTCGTATCCACTACGATACCGGCATATAACGCACTCGCTTCCACCACATTGAGTGAAATCGGGTCTACGAAATACTGAATTAATTCTGTTACCAGCTCACTGGTGGACGACGAAGCCGGTTCCAAATAAGTGAGCAATGGTTTTTCAATAAAGTCGGAGGCACGACGGTGATGGTCAATAACAACGCGACGTTTAGACTTCTGCAAGGCTTTTGGCGCCGCTACCATATCCGGTCGATGCACGTCCACTACAAATACGAGGGTTGTATCGGTTACAAAATCTTCAGCCGCTTGTGGCGTGATTAACAGACTTTCAAACCCGGTTCGGTAGGGAATAAATCTGACAATTTCTTAATAGCCACAGTTTGATCGCTTACAGCTACGTGAACGGATTTACCGGCCGCTCTAGCCATGGCGGCTACGCCGATGGCACCGCCGATACTGTCATAATCTTCACGCTCATGGCCCATGACGATAACATTATCGGCATCATCCATGAGTTCTTTAATGGCTTGTGCTACCACGCGGGCACGGACACGAGTATTCTTTTCGGCGCCTTGCGTTTTACCGCCGTAGAATTTCAATTCTTCGCCGATATATACGCTGGCCTGGTCACCACCGCGACCAAGGGCTAATTCGAGACCGGAACGAGCTCGTTCCGATTGTTCTTTAATCGTAGCCGCACCGGCTGCAATACCGATACTGATAGTCGCCGGAATACGACGACTGGTCGGAATATTATGAACCTTCGCCAAAAGCGGGAAGTTTTGTTCAATCATATTCATTAGCGCTTTTTTAGAAATACAGAAGATGTACGAATCATCCGCATAGTTACGGACAAAACCGTCGTAACGGTCAATTTCTTCTACGATGCATTATTAATTTCCGCCCAGAGGTTAGTGTATTCAACGTCACTGAGACCTTTCGTCACATCTTCGATGTTATCCATCATGAGGAACCCGAATACCGGTGCCATCGCTTCTGCTTCATGGCGCAATTGTTCCGATTCGGTTACATCGTCAAAGTAGAACGCCATATATGATTCCACTTCGGAGTCAGGCGCCCCTTTATAATCCGTGCCATCAATGAATTTATAGATAACACGATAATATTTATTTTCAATTTTTTCATTAAAATAGCCGGACTTGCCCCAGATTTTATCGAGGCGCAAACTCGGAATAAAACCGTTAAGGCGTTGTGTTTTATCCGGATCTTGCGGCATCCAATCACGGAACACGCTATTATACCAGCAAACACGAGCCTTACTGTCAATAATAACTATTGCTGTCGGCAAGTTCTGCAAAGCAAAATTCGACGCTTGGGTAATCCCCTTCGCAATCGTATTAAATTGCTCATACCGTTGCTGTCGTTGTTTACACACCGCTCGGCTGCTGTATAAATAGGCCACAACGACAAACAAAAGGCCAAATAGCGCCATCTGCCAGTTAAGCCAGGCAATCACTAATAGTAAAACGATGATAACAACGAAGGCGGTTTTTTCAAAGGCTCCAAAAAAGCCTTCATTCCCATTCATAAGATCGCTCCCTACTTTTTCTCTTTACTCATCGCCGATTCGTCTCGACAGACGACGACGTAAATTTAAAATTAAATCTAAAATGCCAATCCACATCGTGGCGAACTGCATTAATAAAGTAATAAATATCAAAACTAAACGGATGCCGTTTGACAATCCATAGCTTTTAAAAATAGTCCACAAACAACCGATACCCTGCAGTACCAACATGTACGATCCCAGCGCGTACATATTATAAGCCACAATATTAATGGCTTCCGATTGCAGTTCGTTACCCCAATACGTCAACAGCACACCGAGGGCAAACATGTATAAGGTCCACTGCGGTACACGCCACTCTTCAAGGGGCGGTAAGGTTACGCCTTCACCACCGGTGCGGCGCATGATAATATTCGCTACGGCGCAAATGAAGTAGCTAATTACTACGGACGACATAAATAGGGCGGCCAAAAGCACATAGGCCATTTGCTTAAGCATGGCCTGCACACTGGTCATCATGGCGGTCACTTGTTCATCCATGAGACCCTGTTCACGATAAGCGGTTTCCATTTCGGTCAACGCTTCCTGCTGAAAATTTTGCCACATCGTAACTATATCCATCTGCATCACATATTGCGCAATCATAAGCTGTATACCGATGGTAACCATCATTGTTACGGCCGGCAATACCAAAAGCCGACTGGTCGACCAGCGATGTATATAACCATAGGCCAAGACAATACCGGGTATGCCCGATGTCATCACTTGCATGAGTGCCCCTAAGGGTGTCAATACAACCGACATAACCAGCCCCATCGTAACGGTCGCCAAAATACTCCAACGAACACCATGGCGAGCGCCCAACACTACAAGTACGGCGGGCATCAAGATGGAAGCAAGGAATCCCATAAACGGTACCGTAACTCCCACAAAGGTAAATACCATAATAAGAGCCGTCAAAAATCCTGTTTCCACTACGGCTCGCGTATCTGTATATCTCATAAATTACTCCTGAACAAAATAGACGTATGACCGAGGTCATACGCCTATTATAACATTTTGTATTGTTTTTGAATATCATTAACCACAAAATCACAAATTACGACCTATATAGGAGGGTAAATTACCACTTATAAACAAGCTTGAATTTACCGCATCACTCAGCCGATGCGACTTATACGTCTTGGATAATCGGTAAAATCATCGGACGACGACGGGTCTTTTCATACAAGAATTTACCCAAAGTATCGCGTACTTGAGATTTAATGGTAGCCCAATCTTTCATCTGACTGGCTTCGCATTTTTCAATCACTTGTTCAATGCGTTTTTGCGCTTCGTTCATGAGTCTCTCGCATCACGTACATATACGAAACCGCGCGATACGATATCAGGACCGGCTACAATCTGGCCGCTGGCACGGTCCATGGCCATAACTACGATAACCATACCTTCCTGCGCCAATTGCTGACGATCGCGAATTACGATATTGCCAACATCGCCAACACCGAGACCGTCAACGAACACCTTGCCGGCCGTAACGTGACCGCCTTTGCGGCCTGTACGACTGGTGAATTCAAAAATCTGCCCATTGTCGCCTACAAGCACGTGATTTGGTTTCACAATGCCCATGGATACAGCAAGTTCACCATGTTTCTTCAACATGCGATACTCACCGTGTACCGGAATGAAGAATTTAGGACGAACCAAGTTGAGCATGGTTTTCAAATCTTCTTGGCTGCCATGACCGGATACGTGAATGCCGCGGTCACGACCATAAATTACATCCGCACCTAAGCGCAATAGATTGTCGATGGTACGACCAACCGCTGCTTCATTGCCCGGAATCGGCGTGGCGGAGATAATAATCGTATCATTCGGAGTAATTTCGATAGTACGATGATTATTGGTTGCCATACGGGATAAGCCTGCCATAGGTTCCCCTTGACTGCCGGTTGTCAAAATCATGATTTCGTCATCACGGTAACGACCCATTTCATCAACATCAATCAAAGTTCCTTCCGGAATATTCAAGTAACCGCGTTCCTGCGCAATTTCCGTTACGTTAACCATACTGCGGCCCAACACGATAACTTTACGCTTGAAGGCAACCGCCGCATCAACAGCCTGCTGCAAACGAGATACGTTGGACGCAAAAGTAGCGAGTACTACACGGCCGCGAGCTTCCCCTACAGCACGAAGTAAAGCAGGTCCTACGGTGCTTTCAGATGGAGTAAATCCCGGTTTTCCACATTCGTGGAGTCGGACATCAAGCTAATACGCCTTTGTTGCCCAGTTCGGCAAATTTATGAACGTCCATCAATTTACCGTCTACCGGCGTCTGGTCCACTTTGAAGTCACCGGTGTGAACAACAGTACCTACCGGCGTTTCAAAATAAACGGCGCAAGCATCAGGAATAGAGTGGATCGTCTGAATGAAACCTACTTTGAAAGACCCTACACGAATTTCATCGCCCGCTTTTACAATATTAAGTTTTACGCCGCCTACTTTATTTTCTTTCAATTTGCCTTCGATTAAACCGCAAACAAGGTTAGTAGCATATACCGGCACATTGATTTCTTTCAAGAGATACGCCAAGGAACCGATATGGTCTTCATGACCGTGAGTGATAACTACGGCACGTACTTTATCTTGGTTTTCAATCAAATAACTCATGTCAGGGATGACAATGTCAACGCCCGGCATATCGTTTTCAGGGAACGCAAGACCTGCATCCAATACGATAATATCATCGCCATATTGGAATACGGTCATGTTCTTACCGATTTCACCGAGACCGCCCAACGGAATAATCATGAGCTTATCTTTTTTGCTCGAATGATGTTGATGATTCGCATGTGCATCACCATTGCTGTGGGATGTGTGACGGCCATTAATATTGGCACGATCGCCGGTATTTTTTTCATTGCGATTGTTATAACGTGTAGAGTTAGTACGATTATTCGTACGGTTGTTGGTACGAGCCGGTTTAGCTGTGCCTTCCGCATTAGCCGCAGCATTGGCAGAATTTGTGTTCTTACGACGCGGTGCGGACTGTTTAGCGCCTTCGCCGGATGCATTCGTTGTACGGCGTGTGCTTGGTCGACGAGTTTCCCCGGTATTGCGATTACTATTTGTGCGACGCGTGGTGCGACGAGTGGTTTCGCCGCCCTGTTGTGCTTGATCGGCACCTGTCGTTTCAGTAGCCACAACATTTTTAGCTACCGGTGCTTTTTTCTCAGCCGCCGGTTTAGGCTCATTAGCAGTATTATTGCTTTGGCCTGTTAATTGATTCAATAATTCTTTTAACATATATGTATTACTCCTCCTAAATTTTATATTTCCTTAAATATATACCTTAATCATGTACGTCCGTCCGGAGTATACCTATTCTCCGCGTTCCTTTGTGGGATGTACGTAAAAAGATTCACTCGTTCATTATTAACTTGTCATCACATAAGCGTATGGATGCAACACAAAAGCAAGGACCGTTCTTTGTAAGACACGCCTCTTCGTCTGCAAACTGCTTCTGTAAAGTTAAAGGGTAAAATGTGAAAAAACTGCACGATTACACATATTGTGTACCTGAAAAAAGAGCCGCATTATGACTCTTTGCACATTATATTAACCCAAAGCCGAACAAATATCTTACGAATAGTATACCATAAGTCATATAAAACGAAAAGAACCCCCGACAAATTAATCGAAGATTCTCTATATAATAAAACTTTTTTATTCTATGTCTTTTGCGTATACTAACCGGCGCTTACACTAATTTTATGCCAAGCAACACGTCTTCGCCCTTACATACTGTCATTAACGCTCAATCGCAGCCTTGAACTGCTCGCGATACTGCTTGGCGCCGCCATTGGCAGGATGCCGCAGTGCATGAGCACAATGCCCTGCCGCGCCAAAATATCCGCCGACTTGCGCCCTACGGCACAAATATCTGTCGGTCACCATTGTACGCTTCAATCAAGGCCATTAAGTCCTCGGTAAACTGACCGCCGATAACAATTTCTGTCTCCGTAGGCGTGCGATTCGTCAAAGGCTGATTCGCTACATGGGGATGAAAAGGAAAAATATTCCACAATATAGCATCATAGGTAGAGATATTATTCTCCAAAAGAGCTGACCATACTACCGTATCCGTCGGTTCGTTAAACCCTTCCAAGCGTTGTTTATTATTAAGCAACAATGGGCTATCGGCACGACTCGTCCGTTTGCCTATGCCGTCCGGCAAAATCATAGCGGGTTTCACATCATTATGAAAACCGAGGAGCATGCGCTCACAGGTAATGGCAATACCGGAAAAGCGCCCACCCTGATAGCCTACGGCTTCAGCCACAATAAGATAACGGCTTTGTTTTAAGCGTGCTCTTAAATAACTCTCTAATTGCTCCCGTCGCCACTGAGGCGCCGCCTGCGATACATCGAGGGCCGGATCGTAATCACGCCACGGATTAAATACCGTATCAGAGCCTTCATAAGCTGCCAGTTTATCTATAAACCGACTAATTGAATCTTTCATAGAACCTCCTCTACGGCATTTAACACCCATTTAACACACATTTAACACGCATTCAACACACTTTTGACATGTATCTTTCCTGCTATAACAATTTGATAAAAATCCGCCAATCAATATAGTTAACAAACTGATTGTTTATCGTGTTTCGTAAATAAATATCTTATTCTCAACGCGCAACAATTTCACCATTGGCGCTAACGAAGATTTTTCAAAATGTCCCCGATACTTTTCAGGCACAAGAATCAGCGCATGAAGCGCTACCGGATTATCGATCGGCATCGGTTCCGTCGGATTTTTCCCCATCGGCAAGCGGGTTGCTTGTCCCTTATCATTCGTTACACTTTGTAAAACTCGTGCTTCATTATTAAGGGCCGCCTGAAAACGCTCCGTCACTTCTTCTACCGTTTGAGCAGGCATCTTGTTTTTACCTTCCCAAGCATTACTACGTTCCTTATTTTTATTAGGTAACGCATCGTCTTCAATTTTAGTAACTTCTTTGTCCGTATAATACACGAGCGACGCACTATAGTCACCATAATAATAGATATCGCCGTCATACTGAGCCACAACAGGTGCATAAGCTACCGATGAGCGTTGTTCTACCAGCGGTTGTATCCCTTCATGAATAACAAGCCCTGCAATGGCCATAGTCATAAAAGTAACTACTACCGGCAGCATATAGCGTTTCTGGTTCCAATACATCAGGCCGGTCAAAATAAAACCGACTACAATCAGTACATACAACAAGTACCAGAAGCCCCAAGGCACATAAAAACTGGCCACGCCCAAAACGAGCCACAAGAAGAAGGCCGGCCCCATAATGAGCCAAGACAACTTACGCGGGCGACCGGGACGCAATATTTTTACAACCCCAAAAGCACCTAAAAAGCTAAACGGTACCAAGCTGATAAATGTATACGTCGGGTACTTAGTGGCCATTAACGTATAGAATAATAATGTCCCCCACCCCATAATCATGGAATAAATATAGAACGGCTGTTTAAAACGCCAACCGTAATACATACCGTATAATACGGCGCCTGTCCACGGCAACGAAGCCAACGGGAACATAACTAAGTAATACCACCAATGATTAGCTTCCGGATGCTCCGACTGGGTGGCGCGCACCACATTATGAAGGCCCAAGAAACCATCAATAAAGTCTTGCCCGTGTGTCATGTACATATAGCCGTACCAAGGCATAACGACAACTAAAAAGGCTAAAATGCCTTGCCACGAAAAGATGTAGCGAAGCATACGGCCCGAACGCATTACAGCGGCATATACCAAGAGCAAAATCCCCGGCAATACGAGTGCCACCGGTCCTTTGGTCAAAACACCGATGCCCGCAAAAAGGTATGCCCACACCATAAACAAGGTGCGGCGTTCCGTAAGCCCGCGATAAGCATAGGCCAAGGTGCCGATAGTCGCCCACAAGAGCACCATATCCGTTACGATGCCTCGCGCCAAAATCCAGAATTCAAGGGATGAACCGAGAATCATGCACTCCACAGCGATACCAAACGACGGCCGGAAATGCTGCGCACTACCTGGTAGAAGAACCCTACCGACAAGGCCCCGAATAAAGCGGCCGGAAAACGAGCAGCAAAATCGGAAAAGCCGAAAATTTTATAACTTAACGCAATAAGCCAATAAATCATTATCGGCTTATCATACCAATATTCATGATAAATCTGTGGCGATAACCAATCGCCGGACATGACCATTTCTTTAGCTGTCAATGCATAGTTCGACTCAACCGGATCGGTAATCGGCAAACTGCCATTGCCGATAGCAAACATGGCGAAGGCGATTAAGAAGCAAATGACGCTCAAGCGATGAAGTCGCATCTAATCCCTCCTTAGCGCTGTGTTGTATTATCCTGCACAGCATTGTCTTTCATTTCGGTTGTTGCCTCATCCGTAAGGTCTGCCTCTTCTTTGGTTTCAATCTTCGAGTCATGAGCAACTGAATTTACACCGTCTGTATCTTGCTTGCGCTTTTTGTTGCGATAGTAACGAATGCCGAAGAAGACCGCAATGATAGCAAAAACAACTATCATAATAACTAAGAATTCATGATTGTACTCAATCAAATCCTGCCAATGTTCACCCAATTTTACGCCGAGCCATACGAGCAAAATCGTCCAAGGAATTGTGCCGAGTAAAGTCCAAATGATAAAACGCCCCATCGGATAACGGGCGATACCGGCCGGGAAAGAAATAAAGGTACGAATCCCCGGCAACAAACGGCCAAAGAACACCGCAGCACCGCCGTATTTATTAAACATTTTCTCAGCCATTTCAAATTTATGTTCATTGAAGAAAATATAGCGACCATATTTTCTAAGCAACGGACGGCCCCCATGTTCCCCCATCCAATAGGATAAAATAGAGCCAACCACACCGGCAGCCGTAGCTACAATCATGGTCATATTCATCTCGAATACGCCTTGCGCAATCAAATACCCCGAGAAGCCCAACACAATCTCACTGGGAATCGGAACATTGGCATTTTCCAATACCATCGTAATAAACATGGCCGCATAGCCGTATGTCTCCAAAAATGAAATCAGGTAATCCACTGTTAATATCTCCTTTTACTTGTTTACAACTTACCAAACTATATTTCTCTTACAGAGTGTGTTAATTTCTCACATTATCTTTTATTTTACCATAATTTCTGTCTTTTTAACACAAAGTTATTACCAAAACGCATAGTTTATAAAAAGTTTATAAATTGTAAAATCCGGTTTAGCAAAGGGTGAAAAAGAAACCTAATTATAAGCTATATCTCAGCAATACTGCGAAAAAAGCCACCGAGTCAACGAATTAACTCAGTGGCTAAATTACTTACTGTTTCATTTTGCTATCATGCAAAAAACTATACGAGAACTCTTAGGCTCCGAATACATCTTCCAACACGATAGTCTGTTTACGGTTAGGGCCTACGGATACGATACCGAGACGAACGCCGGTTATTTCCGAAATGCGTTCTACATAACGACGAGCCGCTTCAGGCAACTCATCATAATGACGAATACCGCTAATATCTGTCTGCCAACCAGGTAACGTTTCATATACCGGTTCGCATTGTTCCAATACCTGTAAATCTGCCGGGAATCCTTTAACCGGTTCGCCGTTCAAAGTATAACCTACACAGATTTTAATTTCAGGCAATTTGTCCAAAATATCAAGACGGGTAATTGCCAAATAATCAAGGCTGTTAAGGTCGGCTGCATATTTAACTACAGCCAAGTCTAACCAACCGCAACGACGAGGACGACCGGTTACGGTACCGAACTCATGACCGGTTTCACGGAGTAAATCACCGATTTCATTCAATTGTTCGGATGGGAATGGACCGGCGCCTACACGAGTAGCGTACGCTTTAACTACGCCTACGATATTTTTCAAATAATTAGGACCTACACCGGCGCCTACAGAAGCACCACCGGAAATAGGATGAGAGCTCGTAACGAATGGATAAGTACCATGATCGAGGTCAAGCATGGTTGCCTGAGCGCCTTCGAACAACACTTTTTTACCATCTTTGATGTAAGATACTACATTGTAATTTGTATCTTGTACATATTGGCGTAAACGATCGGCATATTCTAAGTAATCTTTTAAAATTTCATAGTAATCTACCGGTTCGGCGCCATATACTTCGCGCAAAATTTTATTTTTAATCTTAACATTATATTGTAATTTTTCTTTGAAAACTTCTTCGTTCATCAAATCGCAGATGCGAATGCCGATACGATTTACTTTATCTGCATAGCAAGGGCCGATACCGTTCTTGGTCGTACCGATGGATAAAGCGCCTTTAGAGGCTTCTTCCGCTTCATCCAAGCGATTATGATATGGCAAAATTACATGAGCACGATTGGAAATCTGCAATGTTTTAGCACTTTTGCCTTGGCTTTCCAAGTTTTCAATTTCACCTAAAAGAACTTTAGGTCGATAACTGTACCGGTGCCTACCACATTGATTTTATTGTCATATAAAATCCCACTAGGCAATAAACGAAGCGCAAATGCTACGTCATCAACTACTACGGTATGTCCTGCATTGTTGCCGCCTTGACTGCGAACAACCACGTCCGCCTGTTCTGCTAAATATCTACGATCTTGCCTTTTCCTTCATCGCCCCATTGGGTTCCGATAACCATACTAGTTGCCATAATATTCAAACCTCCATTTGTATCACATAGTGTCAGTTGTGGTATGGCCTGCTCTAAAATTTGAATTATAAAAGTCTAATTCTAAAACTAAAAAATAGAGACATTATCATACAATTTATTATAACATACCTTTGAAAAGTGTGCATCAAGTAAAACGGCGGAGGTATGGGAAACGGAGAGGCTCCTCGGCTAAGGCTTGGTTTTGCTTCGCAAAAAGACCCTCATCCGAGGACCTCTCCGTTTTCTCCCAAAGACCTCTCGTCGTGTTTATGATGCTAAGAGGGTGGCTTGGAGGAAGACCCTTTTACCGCAACACCTCGCCGCTTCGTTCTTAACCGCTCATACAACAGCAGATCTCTCGGCCATCGCTTAAAGCCTCTCATCGTGTTTATGATGCCGGGGAGGAGGTTTTTTTATGGCACTATAGTGCATGAATCTATAAAATGAGCTAAAATAATAGAAAATAGCAGTAAGTATTTGAATGTTATTCTATAAATTAGCAAAGGCTGTGGCCGTGCACTACCACAGCCTTATATTTCAATTCCCTATGTATTCTCATAGCAAGGTGATCCAACCCATGAAGAAAAAGGAAAAACGACGCCAAGAGCTCATAACTATATTAAATAAAAGTATGACACCGCTGACGGGTGATGAATTAGCTCAGAGTTACGGGGTTACACGACAGGTAATCGTGAACGACATGGCCGCTCTCCGTGCCGCCGGTTATCCGATTCGTTCCACCGTAAAAGGATACGAAATCAGCAAAGGGCCAACGCAGGGCGTTTTACGCACCATAACCTGCCGTCATAAGCCGGAGGATGTAGTGACGGAATTACACACAATTGTCGCCATGGGTGGCCTGGTTCACAATGTATCTGTCAACCACGACGTGTACGGGACGCTCACTGCCCCCTTGTTAATCAAAACAGACGACGATATTGAGGCCTTTTTAAACAAACAGAAAGATTCTACCAGCGGTTTGCTCTCCCGATTAAACAACGGTCTCCACACCCATCTGATTGAAGCACCCACGCCCGACATAATGGATCACATCATCAAAGCATTACAGGATTTACACATAATAGTAGCATCGGACGCATAACTGTCCGGTGTTTTTTCATATAATCATCTTGCTTACTTTTTTCAAAAAAAGCCCTTGCTATCTGAAAGTTATTGCTGTATAGTTAAAAAAGTATACACATTGCTCAACTGTATACTTTTTATTTTTAGGTATTAGAAACAGGGGATGACTCGATGATTATTAATGAATTGAACACGATGAAACCTAATCGCTTTCATTACAAACTTTTACTCATTGCCGGCATCGGCTGGGCTTTTGACGCCATGGATACGGGCATTATTTCCTTCATCATGCCGTTATTAACCAAAGAATGGCATCTCACGGGCACAGAAATCGGTATGCTCGGCAGTGTAGGTCTCTTGGGCATGGCCATCGGCGCCGTATTGGCCGGTGCTTTAGCGGATCATATAGGTCGTAAAAAAATCATTACTTGGACTATGTTACTGTACGGTATTGCCACGGCCCTGTCAGCCATGGCGCCTAACTACGAGTTTTTGCTCGTCTGTCGTTTATTGGTAGGCCTTGGCCTCGGTGGTGAACTCCCTGTAGTAGCCACCTTGATTACCGAATATTCACCGCAAGATTCCCGCGGCCGTTTCATTGTCATGCTGGAAAGCTTCTGGGCTATCGGTTGGCTTTTAGCGGCCTCATTGCCTATCTTATCATTCCGATTTACGGTTGGCGTATCGGCCTTGCCATCGGGGCCTTACCGGCCCTCTATACCGGGGTCATTCGCTCCCACATGCCGGAATCCTTACGTTATCTGATTAAACAGCAAAAACTTGACCAACTGAACGCAACCATCGCTCAAGTAGAGGCAGCTACCAAGGTTCCTCTCACGCGTTGCACCAAAGACGATTTAACTATGTTAACCGCCAACGACTCTCGACCTACCCTTGGCACTCTTTGGAACAAACAATATGCCTTGCGTACCTGCATGTTATGGATTACCTGGTTTGGCATTGTTTTCAGCTACTACGGCATTTTCATGTGGCTCCCTTCGTTAATCTATCAACAAGGTTTTACCATTATAAAATCATTCGAATACCTCTTAATCATGACCATAGCACAATTCCCGGGCTACATTTCAGCAGCTATTTAGTTGATAAAATCGGACGTCGCTATACCTTATCGCTCTATTTATTATGTAGCGGCATCAGCAGCTATTTCTTTGGTCATGCCACCTCGGAAGCCATGTTATTGACCTCCGGTATTTGCATGTCATTCTTCAACTTAGGTGCCTGGGGTGTTATTTACACTTACACACCGGAATTATATCCTACCGAAATCCGTGGCCTCGGCTCCGGTTGGGCCGCCGGCATCGGTCGTATCGGTGGCATCATCGCCCCGTTTTTAGTCGGTTTCCTCCTCTCCCATGAAATGCATATGGACGCTATTTTTTACCTCTTTGCCTCTGTCTTCGTCATCATTGCACTCGTAGTGTTGAGTTTTGGTAAAGAAAGTAAAAAACAAGCATTAGAAGGAATTAAGTAAAACGGCGGAGGAATGAAGAAGTCCTGAGAAGCTCCTCAACTGAATAAAAATAGAAGTGGCGAGGTATCACGTCCAAAGGCTTGAAGGAAGACCCTTTTACCGCGATACCACCTCGCCACTTTTTTCTATCATCTCATATCAGCCGCGGATCTCTCAGGGCTTCGCTCAGCACCTCGCACCGTTCACTATGACGGAGAGAAGAGAAATGAAACAGCGCAAGGTATATAGAAAAACCCGAGAAGTGAACCGACCCCTTAAAGTTAGACCTAAAAATCTAATTTTAAGGAGGTCGGTTTTTTCATGTCAAAATATAGTTTTAAATTTAAGCTAAAAGTTGTTACAG
>ENA-OQIW01000107-OQIW01000107.1-human-gut-metagenome-genome-assembly--contig:-NODE-107-length-18491-cov-1.524940_pt1 | contig 18491 bp, 27 predicted proteins | sample MGYA00242586_ERZ504751 | MGnify/ENA primary metagenome ERZ504751 (study PRJEB26092, sample SAMD00036349) | human gut metagenome | host: Homo sapiens | study: EMG produced TPA metagenomics assembly of...
CAATTCTTCAAATTTATATCTTTATGTAGGCGTTGAGTTCAAGTCATAAACGCAGGGAAATCCGACTTTCTTCCCCTCGGTCCGGCATACGAAGCTGCAAATACCGGTCGCTTATCCCAACTCCACACCATACTTTCAGTGTCATCGTCCGGATTCTCTTCCAGACGTTCCGGCTTCACCTTCTTTACTTTCTTGCCTTGCACGGTAACTCCTTTGGGAGCCGTCTTCAGATACATAACGGAAAATAAAGTTTCGGGGAGCGGGCACTGCATACCCTTTTCCTTCACGGGCACCAACCGAAAGAAGATAACCACCCTCCTCCGTCCGGAAGCGAACGGGAGTTTGGCAAACTCATCCCGTTGATAGCCGAGGTCTTCTCCCTCATCTTCGTACAAAGTGAACGAGGCCTCCTCTCCCTTTTGGTGACCGGAAATTACTTCAAAGATCGAGACGGATATGACCGGTTTCTCATGCGTGTAGTTCATCACCGGCATGGTGGGATGATGGAACCCTGCTTTACAAACATCGGGATGCACGACAAGGGAGCTTCCACGGTAGTCCACTGTTCTCCGGTATAGACTGTTTGTTTATTGTTGTAGTCAATCCAAGTGCCTTCGGGCAGATAGACATTCTTCGTACGTGCCCCCTTCTTCACCACCGGAGCTACCAGCAGCTCTTGTCCGAACAAGAACTGCCCATCGGTAGAGAACGTTTCCATATCCGCCGGATATTCCAAAAAGAAGAGGACGCATGATGGGCAATCCCGTATCATGAGCTTCGCGGGCATACGTATAGATATAAGGCAATAAACGATATTTCAGTTCGATGGCCTCCTTCGCGTTCTTTTCCGCTTCCGGACCGAAGAGCCACGGTTCTACCGGATTATCCCCCTCATGATGAATACGGCTCAAAGGATTGAATGCACCGAACGTGTCTTCAGCCTCTTGAGTATCACTCCATGCGTCAACTGACTATATTAGTTTACTACAACGAGAAGTGATTGTCAAGGCTGATGTCTTATAAAACACTATTTTTCTAAAATGCGTTCTACCGATTCTACTTTAGCATCCATCATGTTCGTATAACCGGGTCGGATATCGGCTTTCATGATGACTTCCGTACGAATTCCCTGGTCCGTTAAATACTGCGTCGCTTTTTTGACGACAGCCATGACGTCATCCCATTCGCCTTCAATTTCCGTAAACATCGAATTCGTCCGGTTCGAAAGGCCTGACGCACGAATGATTTTAACGATTTCAGCGACATACGGGGCAAATTCATCTCCCGTACCGCACGGTGCAATGCAAAGGGCCACTAATGTATTCATAGTTTATACCTCCTCAACAGTAAAGGGATTTTGTGCAATATCGTCAGGTGTCGCAACATAGAGCTCATCGATAAAAGCAGATTGGAAGGAACCAGTCCCTTTTACGTAAGCAGCAGCTCGTTTGCCAGCCAGATTGTAGACAGCTGCCCCGGTAACGGCTGCAATAAAGGGGCTCGCCCCTGCCGCATAGACAGCCATGACGCCGCCAAGGGAGCATCCCGTCCCCGTAATAGAGGGCATCATAGCCGAGCCGCCTTTTGAAATGACGACTTGACGGCCATCGGTAATTAAATCGGCTTCCCCGGAAACAGCAACGGCGCCGCCCGTCCAATTAGCCAGGGCTATGGCCGCTGATTTTGCCGCGTATACGGCATCCGTCGAATCGACACCGCGCACATCAGACGTATGAGAACCGCCTTCTAAGCCCCAAAGCCCGGCTAAGGCGATGATTTCCGAAGCGTTGCCGCGAATGATTGACGGTTTATAAGGCTTACATTTCAGCAGCAAGTCCGTACGCATCTTTCCCATACCGATGGCAACAGGATCGAGGACCCAAGCTTTCCCCCGTCGTGAAGGGCCGCCGCCGTAAGGGGCAGGGTATCTTCGTATATAGGGAATAAAGTGCCTACGTTGATATACATCGCGGCTCCCACCGACGCCATGGCGACGCCTTCATCCGGTAAATAGACCATAGCGGCTGAGCCGCCGACAGCCAGCTGGGCGTTGGCAACGAAGTTAATCGTCACCGTGTTGGTAATCGACGGGGTCAGCGGATTCGACTCTTTAGCCAATTTAGCCGCTTGGGCGACGGCCGCAGATATTTCAGATTGAGTCATGTTATTACCACCTTTGTGATTTGCTATGTCTATTATAGCTTTTATGGACGGTAAAGTGAAGATGTTCAAAAAAGGCTCCTGCCGAAGATGGCGTCCGCTAAAAAAACTGTTTCCAAAAATGCCTAGCATGTGATTGCTATCAGCAATGATCCCTTTTGAGATACTTCATAACCATCAGAGTTTCACGAAATATATTCAGCGGATCTGCGCTAAACTGGCACGCTTTAAAAGCAGTCCCCGAACACAACAAGGTCTATAGCCACTCTCCTAACGCCCTTCAAAAAGAGGGACCTTTCTCAAAACAAGGAAAGGGTAAAGATGGCTAAATAGTGCTAAATTTCGGGAAAGTGAGCCAGATTATGGCTTGTTTGTAAACACACCTTTAACGTAAATAAAATTATAGCCAACACGTCTACTAAAGGAGGCTTTCGATATGGATTCACTTTCTAATTTTTTGCACGATTAGACGAACTTTATGCCGCTGGACGCCATGATGAAATCGAAGATTTTCTGCACCGCACGCTATCCAGACATCGAATATGCTGCGGCAGCCATGATACCATCTTTATCGCAGCCCTTAACGAATTGGGAACATATTACCGCGGCATTGGCCGTTATGAGGAATCCGCTAAGGCATTTGAAGAAGCTGGCTATGATATCCTCAGTTACGGTCAGAAAGACACCTCGGACTATGCAACTAATCGCATGAACTTGGCTGGAACGCTGCGTTTGCAAAAGAAATATAAGTCAAAGCTCTCGCCCTATATGAAGAAGCCCTAAATATCTGCCGCCGTCTTGACGGAGAGCAGAGTTATCATTATGCGGCAGCATTAAATAATATCGCTTTAGTTTATATAGATATGTCCCAATATGACAAAGCTTTGGCGACAGCACAAAAAGCCCTGGCTATCATCCGAAAGCTGCCGGGTGTTTTAGAAGAACAAGCTATTTCTCATATAAATTGCAGCACAGCCCATTATCACCTAGGTCAAAAAACAGCTGCCATTCAAGAAGCCGCAGAGGCATTGAGTTTATATGAAAAAATTCCAAAGAAAGGCATTCACTATGCCAATGCCCTAAATCTTCAGGCCGTACTCGCAATGGACGCCGGAAAATATGCTCAAGCCCATGAAAATTTTTTAAAATACGGCAGACTATATCAAAACCTTCTTAGGAAAAAATGAAGACTACCACAAAGCAATAGCCAATGCAGATAAAGCCGCTACTGCCATAGAACGAAAAAGCAAAAAAGATTCTCTCTCCTCAACCGCTAATGTAGCAGATAGAGACAAGACACAAGGCTTTGGATTGGCGCTGTGCCGTGACTACTATGAAACAATCGGCCAACCGACACTGCAAGCTCAATTCGCCTCGGTCTGGCATCGTATTGCCATTGGCCTTGTTGGAGAAGGATCTGAATGCCTTGGATTTGACGACGAATTATCGCGAGACCATGACTGGGGTCCATCATTCTGTATGTGGCTAACCAATGAAGACTATGCGACTTTTGGTCAAACGCTGCAAAAACCTATCTCGCCTTACCCAATGAATTCCGTGGATACCAGCGTCAAGAAACACAGGCCGGGAAAGGACGAACCGGCGTTTGGCGAATTTCTGATTTCTATCGTCATTTCATCGGTTTATCAAAAGCACCGGAAAATCTTGCTGAATGGATTCGTATTCCGGAATCCTTTCTGGCAAAAGCCACAAACGGTCAGGTATTTACCGATCCATTAGGACAATTTTCAACGATTCGCCACTCCCTTTTAACCTTTTATCCAGAAGATATACGTATAAAGAAAATAGCCTATTATGCTTGTCAAATGGCCCAAAGCGGTCAATATAATTATAAACGCAGCTTAGATCGTCACAATCCGGTTGCCGCCGCCTGTTCCCGTTATGAATTCATAAAAGCTGCGACAGCCATGACCTATATGCTCAATAAAAAATATATGCCCTTCTAATAAATGGCTCATCATGGATTACAGTATTGCCGATTCTATCCGATATGTATGAAAAGATTACCGCATTGGCAACTACGGCAGACACCGCCATGGCGATTGCACGTATCGAAGAGATTTGCGAAATCATACGCACCGAATGGCGGCATCAAGGCCTGGCCACTGGAACAGACAGCTTCCTCCTAGCCTATGCCCCCATGCTCATATCTCATATTCAGAACGATACACTACGCCGACTACCTGCCTGGCAATTGTATTAAGGAGGCTTCGTTATGAAAAAAGACGAATTGATCCAACAAATTCTCGCCATAGAATGGCCCATGTTTCAAACGGTCCACAACTGGAAGGAACGTGCTGACTGTCAAGATGATGAACACACCTTTACAATTATGCGCCTAAGCCAGTTTGCAGCATGGGATGAATCGACATTAATGTCCTACTATAAAGACTTACGGGAAACCAAAAAGGATGGCCGTAACATCATGACGGAAAAATATGCCTACATGATGGCTAAGACACATCCAAATGAATTTGCCCTCATTCAAAACGATTTGCCGGCTGTAAGTATGGAAAAGCGGCAGTTAGCCCATATGATTCTTCGCCAACAACTGCATTGGATGACAGAAATAACCCGTTCTTACCCGAATATAAAAAGAAAAGGGCGCCCTTTGCGCCAGTTGGACGCAAGTGCCGGAGAAACATCCTTTGAAACCTATACCCTAGGTGAACTCCTAACCTATTCGCTGACCACGCTGCAATCACTATGGCTCATATACAACAGTTGAAGCGGCTGGGGCGAAACTTGAATCTCGAAATACTCCAATACACGGCAGCCTTATACGGCTTTACGTCTATCGACGCATTATAAAACAAAAATAGGGTTATCACAGAAAATAGATTCCATCCTGTGATAACCCTATTTTTATCGAATTGTTTTATACAACCATCGCTTCAATGCTGGCTTATGGTATTTTCAAATACGGCACTTTTTAATATAGAGATTTAAACAATGCCATAAAATTTTGTTTGTCGACAGATCTTGGATTGTTCGGCAGGCATCGATCTTCCACGGCATTGGCTGCCATAATCGGGATTGCCTCTTCATAGATGTTTCGATCTACCTTTCTTTCAATTCTCCAATACGACACGGCATACCCATATCAGAAATAAGTGCTTTAAGGACACCTTGAAGAATCGAAACGCTTGTTGGGACGACAAATCCCTCGACGCCAAACCCAATTTATAAGCAAGATCGGCATATTTTTCAGCCGTTCTTTCATCATGACTATTATAAGCAATTCCGGCTGGCAAGGCGATGGCACACGCCAATCCATGAGGAATATGATACATTCCGCCTAGTTGATGGGCTATGCTGTGGACGACACCGAGTCCCCCGATATTAAAGGCTATGCCGGCCATGTTGGACGCTTTAGACATGGCTTCCCTAGCTGCCATATTGGCCCCATAATGATAGCACCGAGGCAGATAATTTAAAGCCAATTCAATCGCTTTACAAGCAATGGCATCCGTAAACTCAGTCGCACCCTTAGCGACATAGGCTTCAAGTCCATGAGTCAAGACATCAAATCCGGTATTGGCCGTAATCGAAGCCGGAACAGACAGCGTTAACTGCGGATCTAAAATGGCAATATCTGCATACATGCTGTCATCAATAAGTGCAATTTTCCGCTTCTCTTCAGCATCCGTAATAACCGCAAAAGAAGTCATTTCTGATCCCGTTCCACTGGTAGTCGGCACTACGATGAAGACAGGATCCTGTGCAAAAGAATGGGCATCACCGGCAAAATAAATAACCCCTTTTGCAGTATCAATGGCAGCCCCTCCGCCAAAAGCAACGAACACCGTAGGCTGAAAGGAAATAGCCGCAGCCAATGCTTTCGCTACGTCATTTACGTTAGGATCCGGTGAAGCATCATCAAAAATCTGAATGGTATTAGACGGTGCAAGATGACGAGTTAAGCAATCGATGGTACCTGATTGTGTCAAAAATTTGTCGCATAAGACGAAGATCCGCTCCGATGTATAGATGTTAAAGGCTTCCAAGGCGTTTTGGCCGGATATAACTTTCGTTGCAATTTGACAGATATCCATAACCCTTATCACTCCTCAACGAATATTAAACATGTCCTTGAGCACACATTCACGAAGGCGGCAGAATGATTTAGGGCTGGTAAGTCCTTCACCCGTTGGACCTGCAATCGTGAAAGTAGGATACCCTTGTCCACCAATACCCAGACCTGCATAAGACGGCCCGTTTTTAACAAAAATAGTGGTTTCCATGAGCTTGGCCATCTTGCTCAACTTCGCAATATTGGTTGAATGCATCATAGCGCTGTGGCGATTGCCGTGTTCGGCTTTATAAGCCATTCAATAGCCTGATCTACATTGTCGCAGCGAACTAAAGGTAAAATAGGCATCAGCATTTCGTTCTGGACAAAAGGATGATTATTCGCAACTTCCATGATAATTAACTTCTTCGTATCTTCGACTTCGATCCCGATGTGATGCAAAATATATTTAGCGGATTTACCGACAAATTCGACTTTCGGTCCCGTTCCCTTTTCATTCGCTACGAGTTTCCATAACCGTTCAATCGTATCGGCATCGGTGATTTCATATGCACCTGCACCTTTCATATTGATGCGCAGGTAATCAAAGATAGAGTCAACGGCAAAGACTTCTTTTTCGGCGATACACGGTACATTGTTATCAAAAGAGCTGCCATCGACGATATCTTTAGCCGCCTTTTCTATATTTGCCGTTTCATCGACAACAACAGGAGGGTTCCCCGGGCCGGCACCAATCGCTTTCTTACCAGAAGACAAGACCTTCTTAACGATTCCGGGGCCGCCGGTGGCAACAACCATACGGACTTTAGGATTATGAATCATTTCATCCGTTGCCTCAATAGAAGGTTCCCGTACCATGGTAATCATGTTCAGCGGAGCCCCTGCTTCATATAACGCTTTATTAAGGAGTTGTACGAGAAAAACAGATGTTTTCTTAGCCCGTGGGTGCGGACTGAAAACGACCGTATTACCGCCGGCAATCATCCCAATAGAATTATTAATAATGGTTTCCGTCGGATTCGTGGTCGGTGTAATAGCTCCGATGACGCCAAAGGGGCTGTATTCGAACAAAACTAACCCATGTTCACCGGTACGGGCATCGGTTCTTAAGTCTTCAATGCCCGGCGTATACCGAGCTGCCGCCGTATTTTTAATAACCTTATCTTCATAACGGCCAATTTCGGTTTCTTCAACAGCCATACGCGACATCATCTGCATATTCGTTTTATCTAAGCAGGTTTTACGAATCACATCCACCCATTTCTGTCGTTGCGATGGCGACTGAAAGAGAAGCATGTGTTGAGCGGATTCCGATGCATTGATAGCATCCGACATCGTCGTAAACACGCCATATTCATCAGGTACGTCCGAAATATCCGATACGACCGGTTGATTCCCTTCTTTTTGCAACTGTCGTACTGCCTGAGCAACTAACTGCTGCAGAACGACAGGATCTATGGTTGTACTCATATTATGTACCTCCGTTTATTGATTCACTGCAATTCCCAATGGTGTTACGAACAGACAATCATTCGGTTTATGTACCGGAATATGCAGAGTTTTTTCAAAGACATTTTCAAATTCGCTAAAGCAACAAGCTCCACCGACAAGATAAATATTTTTTACTTCATATTCATTCACAAAAGACTTTACAATAGACGCCATTTTTTCAACTACGGGATAAATAATAGGAAAGACAAGAGATTCTTTAGACCTGTCTATCTTTAACTTTTCTGCAGCCAGCTGATCGATTCCATAATAACCGGCTAAGACTAATGTCATATGCGTTCCGCCCGTGGCTTCATCGGCGGTATAAATAACTTTATTGTCATTTAATATGCTGATCCCCGTCGTACCGCCGCCAATATCAACGACGGCTCCATCGTGAATGTCCAGCACGGTCGCTGCGGCTGTCGGCTCATCCATAACCTTAATGACAGATAAGTCAGCACCTTCGACACAATTGACAATGCAGCGAGTATTTCCTTCTAGAATACCTGGTGGAATCGCTGTCGCTGCCTGAGTTAATTCAACGCCTAGTTTTGCTTCTAATGTCGACTTTAATTTTTTCAAGGCCTGTATCGCGCAACATAATCAACGACAATGCCGTCACGAACAACAGTGGAATGAACAGACATTCCAGCCACTGGACGATTGTCTGATCAACCACAGCCATCACAATATTAGCGGTTCCTAAATCAACCCCAACCTTAAGAGGTCCTTCGAAGGGGTGAACCTCCCCAGAGGAAACTAAAGAAGCAAAATCAGCTAGTTCTTTGTTTTCAATAATCATATCGTCCTCCTTGTCATTCAGGACAAATCATGACATAATCACGATTGCTCAAAGAACAGGCATTTGCCTCATCGACGTCAATATGCATTTCTAAACCAGCTGTATCCGATACACGAATGATGACATCGCCTAGAACCCCCTGGCGTTCACCAAACGTTTTGACATTGACAACTTGTCCATCTCGCAAATGACGTGCCCGTGCTTGGGCTGGGGTCATATGGATATGCCGTGCGGCAATAATGACACCGCAAGACAGTTCAACGGTCCCTTTGGGGCCAATAAGGGTTATTCCAGGAGTCCCTTGAAGATGGCCTGATAAGGTAATGGGGGCTTTTATACCTAAGCGAAAACTATCGGTCTTACTAATTTCCACCTGACTTTGTTTACGGACAGGTCCCAAGATCCGAACATGCTTAAATGTCCCTTTGGGCCCCTGTAAGGTTACCGTCTCATTTGCAGCAAACTGGCCAGGTTGACCCAGTTCACTCTTATGCGTTAACGCATACCCTTCACCGTATAGTATATCGAGATCTTCACGCTGACATGAATGTGCCGATTGGATACTCCAATGGGTATACTAAAATTTTCATAATACTGGACACTTTCTAGAATCCTTTTAGTTAGTACTGTCACCATATCCTGACTCATAGCTTAAGCCCCCTATACGCTTATTCTTCTGCCGGAGTCGAAGGCTGTGACAAATGAGGAAGAATTTTTTCAACATCCGTATGCGGACGAGGAATTACATGGACCGACACAACTTCTCCGACAGCTTTGGCTGAAGCCGCTCCTGCATCAACAGCTGCCTTAACAGCTCCGACATCTCCACGAACCATAACGGTAACTAACCCCGATCCAATCTTTTCATAACCAATCAAGGAAACATTGGCCGCTTTAACCATGGATCAGCCGCTTCAATGGAACCGACAAGCCCTTTGGTTTCTACCATTCCGAGTGCTTCATTTGACATAATATACGCTCCTTTAATTTAAATTATCAATAATTCCAACAATAGCTAGGTCAATCGGCTTCAACCGCATCGTTTCTGCCGTTCTGGTAGCCGACCCACTGGCAACAAGAACGATCTCACCAATACCTGCACCGACATAATCCACAGCCACTTCTTCACTGCCGTAAGGAACACCGGAGCTCGATTCAAAGCGAACGATCATTAACTTACTGCCCACTAAGCCATCTTCTTTTTTTGTAGATACGACGGAGCCCGTCACTTTAGCTATTTTCATAAGTAATACCTTCTTGTTTTTTATCATCAATACATTTCTACTCACAATATTTCTAATTCTGTTCAGACCCGGGACTCTTCACATCCTCCGGCTTCGAGGAAATAACGTCCGGTTCGTCGATACTAAGGGTTACACTTTCCTCTACCTTAACAGCCGGTTGTGGTTTTCGAGTTCGTCGAGGTCTCCTCGTCGTCCGTCTTGGCGGCGTCTTTTCTTTTTTCTCAGCAACAGCCTGAGGTTTTTCATCCATGTAAAAATTAGGCCGATTGTTTTCTCCAGTAGGAGCCTGAAAACATGTACCTAACGATTCATGGGGCCGGGCAATGATATCGCTTGATACAAAAGCCTTACAAAGAATTGCCTTAGCTGTACCGGCTTCTACGGCTGCACGGACAGCGCCGACATTACCATTCACTTTAACCGTCATCATGCCGTTGCCACGAGCAGCTTCCAATCCTAATAAAACGACATCAGCGGCTTTTACCATGCAGTCTGCCACTTCGATGGCACTGCTCAAGCCTCTGACCTCAATAAGGCCTAACGATTTTTCCACAACTCATCACCTGCCTTTCCTCAAGTCCTACCAAATATCGATGCCCCGGCGCAGGGCTTCATCCGAAGCATACGCAGTAACAATCGTATGTTTCCCGATAATCAAAGTGGTTCCTTCTTTATAGGAATATAAATCAGCTGCCGTTAAAACAGTATCATCACGAGCTACAGTTACTGTTTTTTCTTTTTCAATACCACCGGCAACGGTGTCGGCCGGCACCTCCAGATGTCCCGGAGGAAACTGTCGGCCGATAGTCACGTTATATTCAAGGAGTTGCCGGTAATACATTAAGATTCGCTGAACGTACGCATCTGGCTCATGGCCTGTAAATCTGGTCAATCCAGACAATTGTAAGTGGACAGCAGCTCCAGCCGAAAAACACCTTGCTAACCATTTTGTTGCAAATGTGTCTGCTATCCCCAGCGCCGCTTTCACAATGAAGTCTTGCGATGCAACAGGATATACCGTTAAACTATTGCCTAAGGACAACGATATGGATTGCGCCTCGCTAACTACCTTGGCAAAAGGACAGGAGGTTTCAATACTATGCCGTAACTGCTCTATTTTACGGTCTTCAACGATAACAGTCACCGTTTCATTTGACGACAAAGAATGCAGAAAACTTGTACAGCGGCAATCGAAGGAATCTGCAAAGACGACGTATATCTGCCTTTTATCCTGATCCTGTTCGGCCAAGACTTTCCGGATGGCCCGTAAAATTAAATCCTGCAAAATTCGTTCTTTATCGCTTTCCATGTGGTTCCTTCCTATTAGTCAAGATGCGGAAGAATCTTTTCAACATCCGTGTGAGGCCGAGGAATTACATGGACGGAAACTACTTCCCCAACCATCTTTGCCGAAGCTGCCCCCGCATCGACGGCAGCTTTTACAGCGCCAACATCACCGCGGACCATAACGGTAACGAGTCCTGACCCGATTTTTTCATAACCGATCAGCGTTACATTCGCAGCTTTAACCATCGAGTCAGCTGCTTCAATCGAACCTACCAGTCCTTTTGTTTCTACCATACCTAATGCTTCATTTGTCATTATAATGCCCTCCTTTTGTTCTTCTTATTAAATATACGGTGTTGTCGTTGATTTAGGTTCATCGCCAAGAGCCCCTAACAATTTCTTACCTACTTCAATAGATGCCTTAACGGCTTGACGAACAGCTCCGGAATCCCCGCTGAAACATAAGATAACTTCGTTGGAGAAACTCGTGCCGCCATTCCCCGGCGACGAATAGCCGACAACTTCAACATTTGCTGCTTTAACAGCCGTATCGGCCAACACAACCCCGATGGCCGCCGGCCCTGCACAAGTCATGCCAAAGGCCTTCCCTAACTTAGCGCCTAACGCTTTTTCCAGGCAATAGCTTGCCCGTGCCGAATACTGGAATTCCAAATGGCCGGCCTCATTGCCATACACATCCCCAAAATACTTCGGTAATACCTGCAAAGCCGTTTCAACGGCCCGCCGAGCATCTGATACATCTTCTGCTCCAATTAAAATAAGCGATCCATGGCCGGCTCCACCTTTCGTATCTCGAGGTAATTCTACAGAAATAATTTCTGTATTGGTCGCTTTTACGGCATCATCAACAGCCATAATTTGCGGACCTGCTCCAGTACGACCGCCAATGATACCGATCGAACGGAATTTACCAAGTTTCATCGAATCTTTAAGCATGGGGTCTACACTGGCAATAACCAAACCAATCGTATCTCCCGTAGAGGTTCCAACAAATTCCGTCTGACCCAAAGCCTTGCTGATACCTGTGGCATCGCCTTTCATGAGCGACTGTCCGGCTGGTTCCGATGCAGTCGATGCAGCCGTTGAACCAGTTCTGCCTTAACCTGGTTCATGACTTTTTCTAATAATTTCTGATCCATAATAAACCTCCTCATGACTCATCGCCTATACGGCAGCTTAACCCAGTCTGTTCGATAATAGGGCGATACTTTTCTAATTCTTCATTGCTAAGCGATTTAGCAGAAAGTCGATTCATTTTATATTCAATTCCCATCATGCGATACTTGTTTTCCCCCAAAGAGTGGTAGGGGAGCAGGTTGAATGTAACGAACGTTTCCTAAAGATGCTGCAAATGCTGCAATGTCTCGGAGATCCTTCTCCGATGCATTAAATTTAGGAATGACAGGCACGCGAATGACTATCGGCGAAAAGCAACTGATTCTCCGAGCATTATTTAATATGAGCTCATTAGAAACACCGGTAAATAGCCGATGCTTTTCCGGATCCATATGCTTGATATCCATGAGAATATGATCGATATACGGCACGAGGTTGAGGTATGTTTCAGTTTCTGCACACCCTTCCGTTTCGATAGCCGTATTCCAACCTTGAGCTTTGCAGGCCTTTAAAAGTTCCCCCGCAAAGTATGACTGCATCAGTGGATCCCCGCCGGATAAGGTAATTCCGCCGCCAGAGTGGCGGAAGGTAGATCGATCTTTTTTCAGGATCTCAATGAGTTCCCCAATGCGAATCGATCTGCCCTTCATAACCAACGCATCATTCGGGCAAACAGCAGCACAGTCTCCATTCCCGGTACAAGCCTGGTAATCGAACTGCCGCTGGCCATCTGGAGTAAATTTCACAGCATGGCTTTGACAAGCCGTTTCACACCGTTTGCAGAAAACACATTTCGCTGCGTTATATAGAACCACGGGACGGCGTCTCTGTGATTCTGGATTACTACACCACCAACAGGATAACGGACATCCTTTGAGAAAAACAATTGTCCGAATTCCAGGACCGTCATTTAGGGAAAAGCGCTGAATATCGAAGATATCGCCTTCTGCATTGTAATCAATGGTAATTTTCGACATCGTTCGGCCCCTTTCTCTTGCAGGTCACCTTAAAATTCAAACTCTGTACGATCAATAATGTTATCCTGTACTTCTTTAGCCAAGGAGATAAACTGTGCCGAATACCCAGCAACCCGAACGACCAAATCTTTATGCTGTTCCGGATTTTTCTGAGCTTCTACCAGTGTTGCCTTGTCAATGACATTGAACTGAACGTGCATGCCCTTATTATCAAAGTATGCCCGGCACAGTGCGGCAAAACGCTTCAGCCCTTCATCACCTGCAAGCGCTGCGGGATTAAATTTCTGATTGTACAGCGTCCCGTTAGAGAATGTTTCATGTTCTAACTTAGCAACCGACATAACAGCGGCTGTCGGGCCATTGGTATCACAACCTGCACGCGGCGATACGCCATCAGCAAGCGGGGTCCAAGCCAATCGGCCATCCGGAAGAGGCGCAACATCTTTACCAAAAAGAACGTTTGCCGATACGGGGTAACAACCGGCTTGGAACTGGCCGCCGCGAGGATTCTTATATTTCTGTACTTCGCGAGCATAAATCTGCCCCGCTTCGCGAGTAATAATATCGACGACGTCATCATCATTCCCAAACCAAGTCGTGTTTTCCATAATTCGTTTGATTTGCTGATACCGACCCATATCGCCACTAACTTCTGCCGTCGGAGCCGTCGGTGTCGTCGAAGTCCCCTGAAGATTCTTTTGCAATTCGTTAATGTCGATACTCCCTTTGGTAGATAAGATTCGTTTAACGGCTTCATAAATTTGACGTTCATCCAAATCCTTCAACGCTGACGATTCCCCGGCAGCACAACATCCCTGGCCAAACCAAGTTGCAAGCTTTCCAGTTTCATCAGGATAGCCAAAGTTATGATCCATAGCCGCCTGCAGTTCTTCCATCGTGACTTCGCCTTTTTCAAAGACATGCTTCTGGATCGCCATGAACGAATCGCCATTATCAGCTACGCCAAAGGCTTGAGGACCGGTGAAGTTGTAAATGGCCCCGCCTTCCTGCATGGATTTACCGCGGCCTAAACAATCGTCGACAAGGGCCGATTCAAATGGCAGCGGTGCCCGTTCAGCATGGGCATAATCGACAGCGTTATCCGCTTCAACTAACAGTTTAACGAAGTATTCCATCTGTGTCTTATAGGCCTGCACTAAGTCGCTGAGGTTTTTGAAGTCTTTCATTTCACCCGTTTTAGGTCCGAGCTGAATCTGACCATTACGGCCATTATGCAAGGTAATATCTAATACTTTTGCGATGTTAAAGAATGCCGCATCGTGCCAGCCTTCCGTCTTATGAGGTACTTGCGGTTCAACACAACCGATAATACAATAGTTACGAGCATCTTTTAATGGGATGCCTCTGTTCATCATAGCCGGAATGATGACTTCATCATTATACATAGCCGGATAGCCTAACCCTAAACGAACGAGTTCACAAGCTCTGTACAGGAATTCATCGGGCGTCCGGTTCGAATATCGGATAGAAACGACGGAGCCGCCATCGCCACGTGAGCCGCTGCATCAATCATCATATACGATAACGGATTCGTAGCATCAACACCGTCTTCATCCTGGCCGCCGCATTGAATATTTTGGAAAATAGCATAACCGGCAAAAGCCTGATCGGAGATGGCGTCACGGGTTTTATTGAGATCATTGAATTTAATCCAAACATTATCCAATAATTCTTGTGCAAAATCATGACTGATCGTGGTATCTTGTTCCAGGTAAGGATACATGTATTGATCAAAACGACCCGGAGAAATAGAATGACCGCTCGATTCAATTTGCAAAATCAGTTGGACAAACCAAAAAGATTGAAGGGCTTCCCACCATGTTCTTGCCGGATATTCCGGTACACGACGACAATTAGCAGCTATCTTCCGCAATTCATCCTGACGTGTTTGATCGCTTTCTTGAGCTGCAAGTTGTTCACATAAATCAGCATAACGATGCGCATAAGCAATCGCAGCCTTGTAGGTAATGATAACGGCGTTATAGAAGTCGCGCTTCTTAATATCTTCTGGCGAAGCACCACTCAGTTTTGCTTTTTGCGCTTCGGCTTCCTGAATAATTCCGCTAAAACCTTCGCGCAGAACTTTTCCATAATCGACACAAACGTGTCCTACACCATTAAAATAATAGTTGCCGACAGTAAATACGCCATTAGACTGTGCATCAAGCACGGCTGGGACATGTAACTTGTTGCTAAGTCACTCGTCGTCTTGCCCGGCCAATATAAGAATGCATTATGCAGTCGTTTTGCCGTATCTTTAGGAATTTCAAAGGGATCTGCCATACGCGTTGCCATGGTATCGAATTCCTTTTCTACCCAGTCAAAAGAATATTCCGGATAAATTTGGCAGCCGTGAACACCTACGGTCAAAGAACCAACAATCAGTTCATGATCCCGAATAGCAATAGGGATTTCTGTTAAAATCTTTTCAACAGCCTTGCTGCGGCGAAGGATGATAGGCAAGCTTCTGTTTCCTTGTAAGAAGCAGTAACTAATTCAGCTCGATCGGCTTCAACGGTCGGTGTTGCATCATAAATGGCATCACGTAATGCCAAAATACGCTGGGTCGGATTGGTAAATCCTTTTGCTAATACATCCATCATACAAAACCTCCTCATAACTATAATGACGTTTTAACGTGCTATTTGATGTGCATTAAACGCTAAATCAATATGTAAAATGCGCAATTTGATATTTCTCGTAAATTATATCATCCCTAAATACAAAATATTTATCCTCCCCGATGTAAAATACCACTATTTGGATAAATCATAATAAAAATATGAAAAAGGGAACCAACCATCTATGGTTGGTTCCCTTTTTCTCAATTTATGAACTCCCATCAACTCAAAAGATGAGACTTATTTGACAGCATCCTGCAAGGCCTGGACTTTATCAAGCTGTTCCCAGACAAACCCTTCATGTTCTCTCCCAAAGTGGCCGTAAACAGCCGTCCTGCGAAACTGTGGCCGTCGTAAATCCAATAATTGAATAATATCATTTACACTGAACGAGAATACTTTCTCTACGGCCTCATAGATCCGGCAAGTATCGATATGCTCTGAACCAAAAGTTTGAATCTGAACCGCTTCCGGATAAATACTGCCGATAGCATAGGAGATAGCGACTTCACAGCGATCACAAAAACCAGCAGCAACAATATTCTTAGCGACATAGCGAGCCATATAGGCAGCACTGCGATCAACCTTGGTTCCATCCTTCCCGGAAAAGGCTCCTCCGCCATGTCTGGCGAGCGTTCCATAGGTATCAACCATAATTTTCCGCCCCGTCAAACCCGTATCGCCCACCGGTCCGCCAATGACGAATCGCCCAGTTGCATTGATATGGATTTAGTATCCTCTTTCATCCAAGGTTTACAAATCGGATCAATGATCACTTGCCTCAATAGTTGGCGCAAAGACGCTTCGTCAATATCTTCATTGTGTTGTGCTGATACAATTAAACTCGAAAGACCTACTGGTCTGCCTTGATTATCAAACCGCATCGTAACCTGTGACTTACCATCAGGCCGTAAGTATTTTCCAAGGGATGTGTTATGCCGAGCGAAGTCTAACTTATGAACGAGACCTTGAGCCAGATTAACCGTAAGGGGCATATAATTTTCCGTTTCATTTGTGGCATACCCATACATGATTCCCTGGTCACCGCTGCCAACAAGATAATCATCGTCGCTGCCAATAACAACGCCTTGACGGATATCCTGCGATTGTTGGTGGATATTTGTAAAAACGAGGCATGAATCTGCCGTGAAACCAATGTCCGGATCGGTATAACCAATTTCTTCAATGACCTTTCTAGCGATATCGGTCACATCGACGGTTGCATTTGATGATACTTCTCCCGCTAAGGTCAGCACATTTCCCGATACGAAGGACTCAACCGCTACATGGGATAGCGGATCCTGATTCAAATAGGCATCCACAATGGCATCTGAAATCTGATCACAAATTTTATCGGGATGACCTTCCGTAACAGCCTCCGAAGTCAAATAAGTATAGTGACAATTGTCCATGTTACACATCCTCTCTATATACCATTATAATTTATATTTTTTTCGATACGCATGGGGTGTTTCGCCGGTATACTGCTTGAATATTCTACAAAAATAACTCGTATGGTGATACCCGAGACGGCGGCTGATGACATCAATCGATTCTCGAGATGAAGCCAGGAGTTTTTCGGCCTCCCAAACACGGCATTGATTGATATACTGCATTAAATTCAGTTCATTTCCTGTTTAAAGAGTTTAGATAAATAGGACTCACTCAAAAAAACAGAATCGGCGATGGTTCGTAAGGATAAATTACAATTCAAATGCTCCTTGATATAGATGATCGTCTTACGAATTTCTGGACGCCTTATCTTCGACAGTTCTTCCGTTTGCCCTAAATCTTGTCCAATGATGGGCGTATCAAAATCTATCGACTCTGTTTTGGGGACATATGGAAAATAACAGTTAGTCAAGGTATGAATGACCCGTGACGCACTCATGATGTCCTCATAAGAATATTGCGGAACAGACTGAAAATATCTAAAGGCTTGTCGATCGGTCTGCCAGGGAGTCTGGGCCTGTAAATTAGGAATACGTACGTCCGATGATATCATTTGCCCCGATACAATAAAACCATTCAGTTGTCCCTCAAAAACAACGGGAATAGAAAAATCAACCAACCCGGCGTGACAACGATAAGGGCAGCAGCCATGCCGCTTAAAACTTTCCAGACCGCCATACAAATCGCATTGGTAACACTTATACCGAAATTCCGGAATACTTCTCATGAAGTGACAGAACTTTGTAAAATTATATTTTGAAGACCGTTCTTTCCCTTGAACATCTACATAAATGCAGGCGATCCCCGTCGCATTCGTATAGTCTTTCATAATGCTTTGCACCGTCTTTTTTACACGATCTTCTTTAGACACGGTAATAGCCATAATCATGTTCCTTTCTGAAGACCTCATAAATCGAGTGACAACAGTTATGATCACCACAGTTCTTGAAGTCCTTGAAAAACCTTTCTAGAAGATAATATTTGACCTAAATTTTACGTATTCCGATATATGTAATGATATGGTTTAATTATATCACCAATCAGTTGTATTTATAGTATATTTATTATAAACAGGACAAAATAGTATTATTTCATAGATTAATTAATATTTTTTTACAAAAAATTCCCAGGACTATTGCTTTAGAGATGGCCTGTCACAACATAACTTCGTCACTTCTATACCCTAAAAAAATGGTAACCCAGACATCCCTATAACGACCATCTCGTCGTCTTTAAGAGTATCTG
>ENA-OQIW01000108-OQIW01000108.1-human-gut-metagenome-genome-assembly--contig:-NODE-108-length-18488-cov-1.091716_pt1 | contig 18488 bp, 32 predicted proteins | sample MGYA00242586_ERZ504751 | MGnify/ENA primary metagenome ERZ504751 (study PRJEB26092, sample SAMD00036349) | human gut metagenome | host: Homo sapiens | study: EMG produced TPA metagenomics assembly of...
GGAAGCTGCTCGAGTGATGCGGTGAAGGCCCTGGTGGGGATGTCTTTGCCTATCGGGCGGACATGACCGATGAGGGCGAGGTCACGGCTTTTGTCCGGGGCCGGTTTACGATCATTTCGGTCACATCGATGTCTGGGTCAATAATGTCGGTGCTTCCTTCGCCCGAAAGGGGGCGTGGTATACGGCTGCTGAAATAGATGCCCACTACGCCGTCAATTTCAAATCTGTCGTCATGGGAAGTCAGGCCGCCATTCCCTTTTTAGAAAAGCAGGGCGGCGTCATCATCAACGTATCGTCCTTAGCCGCCCGCTGTGCGACATCGGGACGGGCGACGCTGTACGGGGCCATGAAGGCTGCCGTCGTAAACTATACCAATACCCTGGCCGGGAAGTGGCGGGCCAAGGCATCCGCGTCTTGGCATCATGCCGGGTTTCACCCTGACGCCCTTGGTTGCTGCCACTATCGATGACGATGAACTTCAAAAGCAAGTCAAAGAATGCCTCCAGCGCCGGCCCGCAAGCCCCGAAGAAATTGCCGGCCCCATCGTCTTTTTGGCAAGCCAGCAGGCCTCTTATATGAATGCCGCCGTCATCGAAGTATCGGGCGGCCGCAACGTGACCTTGAACCCGGGTTACTCTTACGGCGACTGATCTATTTTTTACGAAATATAAAAAAACTTTTTTGAAACTATACTTGACAAGGGATATTTTAAAGTGTACTATTGTTGTAGACATTGAGAAATGCAATGACCAAAACAAGTACACATAGGATGAGACAACAGAGAAGACGGGTCACCGGCTGAAAGCCGTTCGGCCTTGGATTATGGTGGAATGCATTTGGGAGCAGGATGAAGGAATTGAGTATGTCATCCCGTATTACCGACGTTACCGGTTTCGAGTGGCAGCCATAGGCTGCAATTCAGAGTGGAACCGCGGTCCGCCGTCTCTGTTGATGAGATGGGCGGCTTTTTTTGTATGATTTTCTGAAGTATTCAATATTGCAGCGCAGGGGGATTTATGATGACACAAAGTAAAAAAGAATTAGTCTTAGCAGCGATGGATGGAAAACAGGTCGAACGCGTACCTTCTGGGTTTTGGTTTCATTTTTTAGACGATGAAATTCATGCCAACTCCTTTGAACATCCCGAATTGATGGAAAAAGTCTTTGCCGGCCAGACCCGGTATATCGATGAAGCCAAACCGGACTTCGTCAAAATCATGACCGACGGCTTTTTCCCCTATGAAAATGAAACGGCCAAGCATCTGAAGACGGCTGCCGATTTTAAGAACATTAAACCCTTAGCCGATGACGACAAGTGGTTTACCCAGCAGATCGACTATGCCAAACGCCTTACGAAGCGCTATGGCGATGAACTGGCCATGTTCTTCAACGTGTTCTGTGCCGGCACGACGGTCAAATTCATGCAGGCCAATCTCGATGAAAGCGAAGCCTTCCTGGCCAATGCCGTGAAGGAAGACCCCAAGGCCGTGCGCCAGGGGCTGGACGTCATTTCTCATGATTTGGCAAAATTGGCTAAACGCCTGATCACTGAAGGCGGTGTCACCGGCATTTACTTCAGCTCCAGAATTTACTGGGCATTTCGCCGGAACTCTATAAAGAAGTCTTGGAACCGGGGGAAAAAGAAATCTTAGCCGCTGCCAACAGCGTCAGCGATTACAATATCCTCCACATCTGCGGCTATGCCGGTCATCGAAATGACCTTTCCTTATATAAAGATTACGATGTAAAGACCGTAAACTGGGCCGTTGTCGTCGAAGGCGTTCCCATTCCGGAAGGCCGGAAAATCCTCAACAATCGACCGGCGTTAGGCGGTTTTGGCAACTTGGATTCTGAATTGTTGTATAAGGGCTCGAAAGAAGAAATTCAGGCTGAAACGAAGCGGATTTTGGCCGAAGCCGGCCGTCAGGGCGTCCTCCTTGGCGCTGACTGCACCGTTCCGCGTGATATTGATTGGAAGCATTTTGAGTGGGTTCGTGAAGCTGCCCGATAGGCAGAGAGAGGAAGATGAAAATGAAGTTTACCATGAAGAAGTTAGGGAAAGCCGTCTTGACGGCAGCATTAGTCGGTGTCGTAGCAGCAGTCCTTGCTGGCTGCGGTAAACAGAGCGATTCTGCCGCCGGCGGCGGAGACGGCCAGAAAAAGGTCGTCAACGTAGCCTTTACCAACTACTACGTGCCTTATGATTTCGTCAATGATAAGGGCGAACCCGACGGCTTTGAAGTCGCTGTCATGCAGGAAGTAGCTAAGAAGCTGCCCCAGTATACCTGGAAGTTTACCCCGACCTCGGACGATGACCTGCTCATCGGCGTCGAATCAGGTAAATATACCATCGGTACCAAAGGCATCTGGAAAACGGCTGCCCGGGAAAAGAAATATATCTTCCCGAAAAACTACATCGGTGCCAGTGTCATCGGCTTAGTCATCCGTAAAGCCGACGCAGATAAGATCCATGACATGGATTCCTTTGCCCAGTACAGCGGCAAGCTCGTTCCGATCGCGCTCAGGATGCCCGTTACATGGTCATACGAAGATTACAATAAGGATCATCCCGATAAACAGATCAAGCTCCAGTCGTCGGAAGCCTTCCAGATTGCTGACGCATACAGCTGGGTCATGGAAGGCCGCTATGACGGCTACCTCGAAGTTGAACTGAGCTATAAGAACAACATCGTTAAAGACGATGCGCCGTACCACAAGTTCAACGACAGCCTGACCTACATCCGCTATAAAGGCATTCCGACCTACCCCTTGTTCAACAAGAAGGAACAGAAATTGGCTGACGAAGTCGACCAGGCCATCGATGAACTTCGCAAGGAAGGCAAGATTGCCGAACTGGAACAGAAATACTTTGGCGAAAGCTTTCTAACTATATTACGCAGTAAAGGCTAAGGAGGACGTTTGATGGATACACGAGTGTTTAATCCGTCTGTTATCTTCTCGGTTATGCCGGATTTATTGTCGTATCTATCGGTAACGCTGCTGGTAGCCGTTTCAAGCATCGTCTTAGGTTCCTCTTGGGGATGGGCCTGACCTGGGCAAAACTCGGCCGCAGCCGGGTTTTGCGCTGGCTGGCGCACGGGTACACTTATATTATGAAGTGTCACCCGCCTATCGTGCTGCTGTTCATTGTCTTTTATGGACTGCCCAAGCTGATAGAATCGATGACGGATTATGATATCAATGATATGAACCGGGCTCTGTTTGCAATCATTACTTTTACCTTGTTGTTCGGAGCCTATATTTCAGAAGTCTTTCGGGCGGCGTATCAAGCCGTACCCAAAGGACAGTATGAAGCCGGAGTCAGCATCGGCATGACGCCGTTCCAGACTTTTTACCAAGTCATGCTGCCCCAGGCGGCCCTGATTGCCCTGCCTAATTTCGGCAATTCGACGATTAACCTGCTGAAAGAAGGGGCCTTGGCCTATACGATCGGCTCATCGACTTGATCGGTAAGGGAAATTTAATCATCGCTCAAAATTTTGGTGCTTATAGTATTGAAATTTATCTGGCTTGTATGATCATTTACTGGATCATGACCCTGATCATTGAAAAGGGCTTTTCCCTTCTCGAAGGTGTCCTTGACAAGGGCATTCATATGGGTCATGCCCAGCCGGGAGGAGGTGAGCAGTAAATGGAACTCGATTATGGTTTTATGATTGAAACTTTTTATAAGATCTGGGACGGTATCGGCGTTACCTTGGGGCTGACGGCCCTGTCACTGCTCATCGCCCTGCCCATTTCCTTTTATATGGCCGTCGTCCGCCTGCGGGGGAATAAACTGGGGGCGGGGATTACGCGGTTTTACGTATCCTTTGTCCGCGGAACGCCGCTGGTCCTGCAGATTTTACTGATGTACAGCCTGCTGCCGAGTTTCCTCAACTTCGCTTTGAAGTCCATGGGCTCGTCCTTTAATATCTTTGAAAGCGTCAACCTTTCTGGTATGCCGTCATCGTCTTTTCCCTCAATACCATCGCCTTATTGACCGAAGTGTTCCGCTCAGCCTGATGAGTATCGATAAGGGACAGATGGAAGCGGGCGTATCTATCGGGCTGACGGAATGGCAGACCTATCGTCAGATCATCATTCCCCAGGCACTGGTCGTCGCCTTGCCGGCGGTCAGCAATATTACGGTGAATTTGATCAAGGGTACGTCCCTGGCCTTCCTGATGACCGTTAAGGACGTGCTGGCTATCGGGAAAATCGCCGCATCGTACGGCTATAACTATATTGAAGCCTATTTGGATGTCTTCGTCGTTTACATCATCGTCTGCACGATTGTCCAAATCATTTACCGCATAGCCGAAAAACGAGTCGGCGCCTTCCGTGCCGTGTAAGGAGATAATACCTATGTTAATGTCTATTAAAAACGTCCGTAAAAAGTTTGGCGGCGTAGAGGTCTTAAAGGACCTCAATATGGAATCAATAAAGGGGACGTCGTCGTCGATCCTGGGGCCGAGCGGCTCGGGGAAGACGACCTTCCTGCGGTGTCTTAACTTCCTCGAACGGGCCGACGAGGGGCAGATGGAATTTGCCGACATGAACATCGACTTGAGCAAGCCTTCCGATAAGGAAATTGCCGCTGTCCGCAAAAAGACGGCCTTCGTGTTCCAGGGATACAATCTGTTTGCTAATAAGACTGTTTTAGAAAACGTCATGCTCGGCCTGACGACGGGCCGCGGCATTTCGAAATCGGAAGCGGAACAGACGGCGCGGGATGCCCTGCAGCGCGTCGGTATGATCGATCGTGCCGACTACTATCCGGCCCAGTTATCCGGCGGTCAGCAGCAGCGCGTCGGTATCGCCCGGGCCATTGCCGTTAGTCCCGACGTCATCTTATTTGACGAACCGACGTCAGCCCTCGACCCGGAACTGGTCGGTGACGTGCTCAAGGTCATGCGCGATTTGGCCAAAGCCGGGACGACGATGATCGTCGTCACCCATGAAATGAAGTTTGCTGCTGACGTAGCGACTCATGTCATCTTTATGGCCGACGGCGTCATTGTCGAAGAAGGCTCATCGGAAGATATCTTCAAGCATCCGAAAGAAGAACGGACCAAGCGGTTCCTGCACCGCATCTTCTGTACTGCCTTTGACGGCCCTGATGAAGATGAATAGCCTATAAAAAAGAGACGGTCTCCCTTTCTCTATCGTCAGATAGGGAAGCGGGGACCGTCTTTTGTGGTATAAAGTTAGGTGTTCGTGCCTTAGTCGCCGAGGACGACAGCGGCGATGTCTGCCGGCCTATCGACGAGGATCGATGCGCCATGGCTCTTCAAGAATTCGGCCGGACGAAAGCCCCAGGTAACACTGATGCAGTCGAGGCCGGAATTGTGGGCCGTCTGGATATCGATTTCCGAGTCGCCGACGTATACGGCCTGGTTTGGTGCAATGCCGAGGTCGGAGAGTGCTTTTTGGACCATGTCCGGTGCCGGTTTGCGGCGGATCTGAGGCTGTTCGCCGATGACCTTGTCAAAGAGGTTCGGGAAATAGTCGGCAGCCAGGTCTTGTACGGCCGGATCGGGCTTATTCGATACGACGGCGACCTTGATACCCTGTTCACGGAGGCGGCGGACCATGGCGTTGATGCCGTCATACTCTCCGGTCTTAACGGAGCAGTGAGCCGCATAATACGGTTTATAGAGGTCTTGGATACGGCTGACCTCCTGCAGGTCGATTTGCGGCGTGATCTTGTCGCCAGGCTGACCGACGGCTTCGAGTTCATCATAGGACGCAAGTCCCTGCTCGATGGCTAAGGCCCGGGTGATGGCTACGGTGACGCCGCTTCCGAAGAAATTTCGCACATCGGCTGTCGTATACGCATGATCGTGGCCGGTCTCTTTTAAGGCGTGATTTAGCGCATCGGTCAGATCATCTAAGGTGTTGAGGACGGTTCCGTCCATGTCGAAAATAACGGCACTGTGATTTTTTGGTTGTCATGAGTAGCCTCCTGTATGTCTTTATTACCGGAACAGTGTAACGGTCAACGGACCGGTTGTCAAGTCAGGCTGCTTTGATAAATCTTTTCCAGGTTGTCACGCATGCGGTCGAGGTAGGATTTGCCGTCTTCGCTGTTTTCCATGGTGTGGATCGTTTCGACGCGGGCGCGACTTCGCGGGCCAGTGTTTCCGACGTTTCTGGACTGACCATGTCTTCGACGAAGATGGTTTTTACGTTATGAGCCCGGCAGTAGTCGGCTAATCGAGCCAGTTGGCGGGCACTGGGTTCACCGCTGGAAAAGACGGATTCGACGCTTTGTTGGGTCAGGCCGAAAGTCACGGCATAAGTAGGCAAAGGCGGCGTGGCCGGTGACGAAATCCTTGCGGGGCGCCTTTTTGAATTTTGCGGCATATTCGTCCTGCAGGGCCTGGAGCTGGCGGTTGTAGTTTTCGGCATTCTGCTGGTAGTACCCTTTGTTGGCAGGATCGGCTTCGGACAGGGCGTCAGCAATGTTCCGTACTTCCTGCTGGGCGTTGATCAGGCTGAGCCAGATGTGCGGGTCATAGTCGCCGTGTTCGTGGACCTCTTCTTCATCGGTGAGTTTGATGGGCGTAATGCCCTGCGAGGCATTGACGGTGTGGAGCGACGTATTTTTAGCGGCATCGACGACTTTAGATGCCCAGGCTCCATGCCCAGGCCGTTGTACACGAAGAGCTGCGATTGACCGAGTCGCTTAATGGTCTTCGTCGTCGGCTGAAATTCATGAGGTTCCGTTCCATCGGGAATGAGGGTGTAAACATCGACTTTATCGCCGCCGACGGCCTGGGTAAATTCTTTTAAGGCGTCAAAGGTGACGGCGACCTTCAGTTTTCCATCGTCGGGCACGTCGGCTGTCGTGCCGCAGCCGGCCAGGGCCAACATGGTCATGATTGCGGTCAGAAGCAGCAAGAATCGCGCTAGGCGACGGGGGTGATGAGATGACATAGATACCGACCTCCTATGGCGTTCATCGTATCACGGCGCCTTTTTTTGTCAATTACTTGCAAATGCCTTGCATTTTCGTTTGCGCCGGGATATAATAAACTACCGATAATTTTATGGCAGCGGAGGCAGTTATGATCGATTTACAGCACGTTTACTTCTCTTATGAACACGGCGAGTATTTGCTCGAAGATATCAATATGACCATTCGAAACGGCGACTACATTTCCGTCGTCGGCGAAAATGGCAGCGGCAAGAGTACCTTGATTAAACTCATTTTGGGACTGCTCGTGCCGAGCCGCGGCGTCATTTCCAATACCTATCGCCATCGGGCGTATGTGCCCCAGCGCTTTGAAACGCTGAACAGTCAGTTTCCCATCACCGTTTGGGAAGTGCTGAACTGTTACCGCCAGGTCCTTCAGCTAAAGGATAAGAGCCTCATCCGGACCTGTTTGGAACAGATGGGAGTCTATGATTTAAAGGATCAGTCATCGGCAGTTTATCCGGCGGTCAATGCCAGAAAGTCCTCATCGCCCGGGCCTGATGGGACATCCCGACCTGCTCATTTTTGATGAACCGTCGACGGGCATCGATGTCCGCAGTCAGGAAGAATTGTACCCCTTTATTAAGGATTTAAATGAGAATCAGGGAATTACGGTCCTTACGGTAGAACATAATCTGAAATTTGCCGTCCGCAACTCGACGAAACTGTTCCACGTCGTCGGCGGCTACGGCCACTTCTGCTCGCCAAAGGCTTATCTCGATGAATATATGTCGGTTACGATGGGAGGGAAAGACTGATGTTTGAATATGCTTTTATGCAAAATGCCTTTATCGTAGCCATCCTCATTTCCATCGTCTGCCCGCTCATCGGCATCTTCCTCGTCCTGCGCCGGTATTCCATGATCGGCGATGCCTTGTCTCATGCCTCCCTGGCCGGCGTTGCCGTCGGGCTGCTCCTCGATTGGATCCCGTCCTCGGTGCCTTTGGTCTGACCAGCTTTTTCGGCATCCTCATCGAAGTGCTGCGCAGCGTTTTCGGCGCTATGCCGAGTTGATTTTGGTCATTATCTTGTCCCTCTCGGTCGGCCTTGCCATTACCATCATCAGTGCCGGCCTGGTCCATACCAACGTCGAGTCTTTCTTGTTCGGCAGTATCCTTACCGTATCGACCGATGACGTTTACGCCGTCATCGCCCTCAGCGTCGTATCCATCGCCGTCATCGTCAAGCTCTATCCGCAACTGGTCATGCTGACCTTCGATGAAGACGGGGCTCAGATTGCCGGCGTTCACAGTAAACTGGTCAACTATATTTTTTCGGTGCTGGTTGCGGCGACATTTCCGTATCCATCCGCATCGTCGGCATCCTGGTCATCAGTTCCCTCATCGCCCTTCCCGTAGCGGCGGCCCTGCAGCTGCGAAAAGGCTTTCGTCAGACCCTGATGTATTCGATCCTTTTCAGCTTCGTCGATATTCTGTCGGGCCTCTTTTTGTCTTACTATATCGATGCGGCTCCCGGCGGCGTTACGGCCCTGACGGCCGTGGCCCTTTTGGTACTGGTCATCATTTATAAAGAAGGGCTGATGTCGGTCAAAGAAAGGAGGCGGCGTCATGAGTGATACCTATCGCGACTGTCTTCGCCAATACGGATTAAAGAGCACCAAGGCCCGCAACCGGGTGCTCGATGTGTTAAGCCATAAGACCGGCGTCATGACCGTCGAGGCCGTTTACGCGGAACTCCTCGAAGGCGGCGATAAGGTCAGTTTTTCGACGGTCTATCGCATCTTGGAAATGTTTACCAAGCGGGGGCTGACTGAAAAGATGTTTCTTCCCGATGAAGGAAAATACGGCTTTTCTTTGCGGCGGCCGGGGCATACCCACCGTTTAATCTGTTTACAGTGCCATAAGATCGTCGATTTGCCGCACTGCCCGCTCCATGACTACGAACGGGAAGTTGAAAAAAAGACCGACTTTGATATCGTCAGCCACAATCTCGAACTCTACGGGTACTGTGCTGCCTGCAAAAAAAAGCTCCCTCCGTCCGAACGGTAGGAGCTTTCTGTGTACCGGTGGGGTGAAAGAAAAATTTCTATACGGATACGTCTCCACAGAGAGAACTTATATCTTGTCCACACTGGCGATTGGATAGAAAAATATGCTATAATAAAACGATTAGATAGATAGTGATAAAGATGGTATGTAGGAGCGATGGCATTGGAAACACAAGCACCGAAGCTTTCACAGGAGTATATTCAACCGTTGGCGGATGTTTTCAAGGTTTTGGGGGATCCGACGCGGCTTCGCATTTTACGCCTTCTCATGAATGGAGAAGTTTGCGTTCGTTGTATTTCTGAAGAACTTGGCATGGGGCAATCGGCTGTATCCCATCAATTGCGTATTTTGCGGGATGCTCGCCTGGTTCAGTTCCGGCGGGAAGGAAAGAACGTGCAGTATTCCCTGGCCGATGCCCACGTATTTACGCTGCTCAACGTCGGGTTGGAGCACGTCGCCGAATAAGGGGGGCCTATGTATCTTGTTTAATGCGTCACGGAAAGGCCCAGCCTTTTTCTCTGAAAAAGCCGGATAAGCTGAGAGAATTGACGGAAAAAGGCTGCTGGCAGGCCGATTCTATGGCCAACTGGGCCGCCTCGTGGTGGCCGGAAGGAAAAACGGCACTCTGGTCAGTCCCTATGTACGGACCTGCCAGACGGCTTCTTACTTGGAACAGCAATTGCCCATCGGGCAGTTCCATACGCATGAAGCTCTGGCTTCGGGAGACCTTGTCGCCGTATATGATCAGATTTTGAGTCAGGAAAAATCGGATGTCGTCTGCATCGTCGGTCACTCGCCTTTTTTAGACCGCTGGGTTCAGGCCTGACGGGAACGGCGATCGATTTTAAGACCGGCAGCATGGCCCTGTTGGACTTTGACGTCCATGGCGGGCGAATCGGCTCGGCATCTTTGCTCTTTTACGTTCATCCGAAAGCCTTGAAATTTTGGGAGGCATCTCGTAAATAATAACGATGGTTGGAGGTTTTATCTATGATGAAACATGTATTGTCCATAGCCGGTACCGATCCGTCCGGCGGAGCCGGGGCAGCTGCTGACTGCAAAGACTTTTTGTGCCCATGGCTGTTTTGCCTTGAATGTCATTACGGCCGTTGTGTCGCAGAATACCCAGGGCGTTCGCGGGTATATGGACGTCACGCCGGAACTGATTGCATCGCAGATCGATGCCGTCTTTGAAGATATCGACGTCGACGCCGTTAAAATCGGCATGGTCAGCGTACCCGAAACGATTCGGGTCATTGCCGACAAATTGAAGCAGTACCGTCCGGCCTTCGTCGTCGTCGACCCGGTCATGGTAGCTACCAGCGGTCATCGCCTGTTGGCTCCGGAAGCCGAACAGACCTTGAAGGACGTCTTACTGCCCTTAGCCGACGTGCTGACGCCGAACCTTCCCGAAGCAGAAGTCTTGACGGGTAAGAAAATCGAAAGTTTTGAAGATATGGAAGATGCTGCTAAAGCCATTGCCGCCATGGGGGCCAAGCCGTTTTGGTAAAAGGCGGTCACCGCATTGCCGATGCGACGGACGTCCTCTTCGACGGCAAAGACTTCCATTACTACAAGGGAAAACGCATTGAAAGCACCAGCACGCATGGAACGGGATGTTCCCTGTCGAGTGCCATTGCTTCTAATTTAGCCAACGGCATGAACCTGTCCGATGCTGTTCAGGCTGCTAAAACCTATGTCTTTGAAGGGATTGCCCATGCAGAGCCCATTGGCAAAGGCCATGGACCGATCCATCATTCTATGAATTATACAAGAAAGCAGGGGTGCAGTAATATGAAACTCACTTATTCTTTGAAAAAGACGTGCTGCCTGGTCATGGCAGCAGCTTCTATTGGCGGGGCAGCTTGGCAGCCACACCGCAGGATACGTATGAAGAAGCGGCCCGCAACATGGCAGCTCATCCCCAGGGTGCTTATACGCTGACTCTGGGTATCAATATGCCCTTCGTCGGTGACGGTGCCGTCATCAATCAGATCAATATCCAGGAAAAGCCTTTTGTCATCGAATCTCAAGTAAAGACCGAAGGTTTCGCCTCCCAGGCTATGGATAAAATCCCGCAGAATAAGGCCTATGCCGCCCAGAACGGAAATAAACTCGACGTCTACTACAAGGCTCAGGGCGACGACAGCCAGTGGCTGACGAAAAGCTATGATTTAAAGGATTCTAAACCCATTGCCAGTTATTTGACCAGCGACCGCAACGTCCTTTCCGGCGTTAAATCCGTCACCCGTGCCGGCGGCAACGACTATAACGTCGTCTTTGATGCGTCCCGCATCTACTCGGCGTCTGACGAAGCCAATTGGAAGAAGGAAGGCATGACCGATGAACAGGTCCGCGTGTTGGCAAAAGTCCTTCAGGGAATTCAGAAAGTCGGCGATGTACAGACCGTGGTCACCATCGATCCTTCGACCAAGCGCATTTCCCGCATCAGCCTGCCCTTGACCGATCAGCTCCGCAGCCTGGCTCTGACCTTAGTCGACGAATTTGGCCGCACTGACGCTGAAAAAGCCGTATCCCAGTCCTTCATCAAAATGAGTGAAGTCAATTTGACCATCGACTATACGGCCCTGCCCAAGGGAACACAACTGACGGTCCCGGAAAATATCATCAAGACGGCTAAAACCGGAAAGTAAATGTAAAATTTTTGTGTAAGAATGAAGGATTATTCAAAAAATATAAGCTGGATTGTTGACAGCGTCCCGGAAATAACGGAAAATATGATAGAAGGAATTATTTCCAATACTGTTCGTTTTATCTTCATATAGGATAGACCTGTAGCTCCCAGAGGGGCTCCGGTTGGAACGGATACAACTATATTTATTTTTAGGAGGTATATTTTGGCTAAAAAAGAAAAACTCATGATAATTCCCTTAGGTGGCTTAGGTGAAATCGGCAAAAACATGACGGTTATCCAGTACGGAAACGACATTATCGTCATCGATGCCGGTTTGGCCTTCCCCGATGACGATATGTTCGGCATCGACCTCGTCATCCCGGACATGAGTTACTTGATTGAAAACCGGGACAAAGTACGAGCTGTCGTCATTACCCATGGTCACGAAGACCATATCGGCGGCTTGTCCTACTTGCTCAATGAAGTAAACGTGCCCGTGTACGCAACGAAACTGGTATGCGGCCTCATTGAAGGGAAACTCAAAGAAAACCACATTACGAATTACACCTTGAACGAAGTTCATCACGGTGACGAAGTACAGATAGGCTGCATGAAAGTCGGCTTTATCCACACCAATCACTCCATTCCTGATGCCAGTGCACTCTATTTCCGGACCCCTGTCGGAACGGTCGTCCATACTGGGGACTTTAAGGTCGATATGACCCCGGTCGACGGGAAACAGATGGATATGCACAAGTTTGCAGAATTGGGCCGCCGCGGCGTTCTGCTCCTGATGTCGGACAGTACCAACGCCGAACGGCCGGGGTATACTGAATCGGAAACGACGGTCGGCCATGCTTTCCGCAAAGCCTTCCGCGCCGCTAAAGGCCGTATTATTCTGGCGACATTCGCCTCGAATATTTCCCGTATCCAACAGGCTATCAATACGGCTATCCAATTCAAACGCAAGGTAACCGTTCTTGGCCGCAGTATGGTCAACAATGTCCAGGTAGCCATTGAACTGGGCTATCTCGACGTACCTGAAGGCGTCCTCATCGAACCGGATGAACTCAACCGCTATCCGGCCGATCAGGTCCTCATCCTGACGACGGGCAGCCAGGGCGAACCCATGGCAGGGCTCTCCCGTATGGCGTCCAACAATCACCGCAGCGTCAGCATCATGCCTGGCGATACGGTCATCATTTCGGCAACGCCGATTCCGGGCAACGAAACCGGTGTCGGCCGCACCATCGACAACCTCATGCGCCTCGGGGCTAACGTCATCGCCGGCCGGGATAAGAAAATCCACGTATCCGGCCATGCCAGCCAGGAAGAACTGAAGCTCATGCTGGGACTCATTAAGCCGAACTACTTCGTGCCGATCCACGGTGAATACCGCATGCTCCGGACCACGGCGACTTAGCCGTCATGATGGGCGTCGATAAGGATCACGTCCTCATTGGCGACAATGGGCAGATCTTTGAATTTTCCAATCGCTCCGGTCATAAGACGGGCCATGTCAACGCCGGCCGCGTCTTCGTCGACGGCCTCGGTGTCGGCGACGTCGGCAACATCGTTATCCGCGACCGCCAGCAGTTGGCCATGGAAGGCGTCGTCATCGTCGTCATGACTCTGGCCAAGGCACCAGCCATCCGTTGGCCGGCCCCGATATCGTATCCCGCGGCTTCGTCTATGTCCGCGATTCTGAAGAACTGATTCGCGAAGTTCACGACCGGGTCGCAGCCGTTCTCGAACGCTGTGAAGCCGGAAACATCCGCGAATGGGCCGTCATCAAGTCTCAAGTACGCGATACCCTCAGCCGGTATCTCTATGAAAAGACGCGGCGCCGCCCGATGATTTTACCGATCATTATGGAAGTATAAAACGTGAAATATAGTTGTACTGTGACAGCGGAGGCATCTCTTGTCTCCGCTGTTTCGCAGTTTTTTTGGAAGGGGGAAATTTTATGGAGCAGAAGCGTGTTACGCCGCTGACGACGGCCGGTTGCTTTGCCGCCATAATGCTGGTTTTTGCGCTTCTAAGTACATATGTACCTGTCTTTTCTTTCTTTGGCTACTTTATCATGCCCGTGCCGATGACCATTATCTTTATGAAGTACGGTCTGCGCTATGCCGTATTATTGGGAGTCACGGTCGGCGTCCTTATGGGGGTCTTCATCGATCCGATTACGGCCCTGTATCAGCTCATTATCTTCGGTTCTGTCGGCGTCGCCTTAGGTGTCGGCTTTCGCTATCAATGGTCGGCCACACGACTTTTGGGAACGGTGGCGGCCGTCCTTGCCGGAGCCTTTGCCTTAACCTGCCTCTTGGCTTACGTCGCCTTGGATATCAATATATTCACCCAGCTCAATGACTTTTTTACGCAGCTCATGGATACCATGGCAGCCCAGTATAAGTCCCAGGGCATGTCCGACGTCCAAATGACGGAAGCATGGCACAATTAGCCCAGGTTCGGGAACTACTGCCGTCTCTCCTGCCCATGTTCTTTGCCTTGGGCATGATGATCATGGCCTATATCCACATCGCCTTTTCCCAAGTTATCCTGCGGCGTCTGGGCTTTTCGGTCCAGTCCTTTTTGCCGATTCGTTATTGGGAAATGCCCCGTTGTATGATATACTTATATATATTGGCCTTGGTCATGAAGTATTGGGGCGTTACCCGGGAGATTGACTGGCTCAATATCATCGGTATGAATCTCTCTCAGCTTGCCTACTTTTTTCTTTGTGTTCAGGGGATTGCCCTTATTTTGTACCTCATCAGCCGCCGTTTCCACCTGGGGAATGGCTTGCAGGCCCTGATCCTCATCTTGTTTTTTGTCATGCCTGTCTTTTCGTATGCCGCCTTTGTGGCCGGTATCTTCGACATGCTTGCGAACTATAGAAAAAAAGATTACATACGTTAGTATGCAGGGGGCGGAACCTAATGTTTAAAAATTTGCTGTCAAGACGGTCGGACGGCCCTTTTTTCCTGATTACTGTCTTGCTGATTCTTGTCATTGCCGTCTACAATTGGATCATTGCCCTGTTGGCAGTCATCCTGACCGGCGGTGCCTACGTCCTGACCCGCAAGAATCATAATGAACGCAGCCGAGAAATAAGCCAATTTTTCGATGCCATTTCGCGCAGCTCGATCAGGCGTCGACCTATGCCGTGCAGAACCTTCCCATCGGCATTGCCATCATCGATATGCAGTCCAATCTGTGCTGGGCCAACAGCGTTTTTCGCGACTGGGTAGGCGATATCGACAATGATCAGAAGCTGGATCACATCATGCCCAATTTGAAAGTTGATAAATTTTGGGGGAAATCGGGCTACTTCTTTGAACACATTAGCGAACGGTACTACCGCGTCGTCTATAAATACTTGCAGACCGAAGCGGCAGAAGATGACAACTATCTCATCCTTTACTTTGAAGATATTACCGATACGGAACGGCAGAAGATAAACTCTTTGGCAGCCGTCCCTGTCTTTTGCGATATTGAAATCGACAATATGGAAGAAGTCGCCAAGGGGATGACGGCGGTCCAGCGGCGGACGCTGGTGACCAATGTCAACAACGCCCTCATCGGCGAACTGTCGGGGCATAACTGCTTCATTCGCGGCTACGGTAATGAAAAGTACATCGCCTGTATGAGCCGGGAAACGTTGGAGTTTTATAAAGAGAACAACTTTGCCTTTTTAGAAAAAATCCGCGCCATCCATACGGTCAATCAGATCCCCGTCACCATCAGTATGGGCGTGGCCCTCTTCCCGAGCGATGTCATCGCAGCCGGTAAAGCCGACTTCAATGAATTGGCCGATAAGGCCCGGGCCGGTTTGGATCTGGCCTTAGGTCGGGGTGGGGACCAGGTCGTCGTCTATGAAGATCGACGGTTCGTCCTCATTTTTATGGCGGCAAGACGCGAAGCATCGAAAAGAACACTCGCGTCCGGGCCCGCGTCGTATCCCAGCTATCCATGAACTCATCGATAACAGTGAACTGGTTTTGGTCATGGGTCACGAACGGGAAGATTATGACAGCCTCGGCGCTGCCGTCGGTGTCGCCCACATGGCCCGTCTGGCTGAAAAGCCGGTCCATGTCGTCCTCAGCGATCAAACCGATGCCGTGCAGCGTCTCACGTCGGAACTGATGGATGATCTTGACTTTAAGGACTTGATTATTTCACCTGAAACGGCAGAAAAGCTTTGCAATAACCAGACCCTGCTGTTTATCACCGATACCCATCGGCCGGATATGACGGCGGCACCGGCTCTTTTAACCAAGACCGATCACCGCGTCGTCATCGATCACCATCGCCGCAGCTCGGATTTATCCAAAAACCGCTGCTCACGTATACCGAAACGTCAAGTTCGTCGACGAGTGAACTCGTAACCGAACTCTTGCAATATTTCCAGGAAGATGTCGACTTGGCTAAAATCGAAGCGACGGCCCTCTATGCGGGTATCGTCGTCGATACCAAGAACTTCGCCGTCCAGACCGGGGTGCGCACCTTTGATGCCGCCTCCTATCTGCGCCGCTGCGGGGCCGATCCCGACATCGTCCGCGATCTGTTCAGCTGCGATTTTGATACCGTAAAAGATCGGGCCGCCATCCTGTCAGGCGCTCGCATCAAAGACGGCATCGCCGTCGCCAGCTGTCCCAAGGGCCTGGCCAATGCATGATCATTGCCGCCCAGGCAGCCGATGCCTTGGTCAACATCGACAAGGTTGAAGCCAGCTTCACGTTTTACTACCTCGACGACGGCTATATTGGCGTCAGTGCCCGGTCGCGAGGCGATATTAACGTACAACTCGTCATGGAAGCCATCGGCGGCGGCGGTCACCGCACCGTAGCCGGCGCCCAGGTCAAAGGGCGTACGATGGAAGAAGCAACAAGACGTCGTCATGGCGGCTCTCCATGAGATTTTAGATAAAATAAGGAGATTGATGAAAAATGAAAGGTTATCTTATTAGAAGATGTTAAGAAACTCGGGAAAAAAGGAGATATCGTCGAAGTCTCCGAAGGCTATGGCCGCAATTTCCTCCTGCCCCGTAAATTAGCTTCGCCGGGCACGTCGGAAAATATCAACGATGCCAAGCAGAAGAAAGCTGCGGCTCAGCATAAGGCTCAGGTCGCTTCGGATGAAGCCGTCATCCTGGCCAGCCAGCTCAAGAAAGTAGAACTTACGATTCCCGTTAAAGTCGGTGAAGGCGGCAAAGTCTTCGGAGCCATTACCGGGAAAAATATCAGTGACGCTGCCAAGGAACAGTATGACATCGACCTCGACAAGAAGAAGGTTGAAATCAAGGAACCGATCAAATCCGTCGGCGACTACGATGTCACCATCCGCGTTCATCCGACCATTACCAGTGTCATTAAAATACACGTTGTAGAAGGCTGATTTGCCAGCCCTAAGAGGTTACAATGAAAGAATTATTGGATAAACTGTTACAGCGCCATAAGTACTTAGAACCTACGGCGGAGGAAGAACTCCGCCGGCAGGTTAACGTGCTTTATGCGCTTTTACTGGCCTTATAGGGTCTGAAAAAATGGTCCTCCGTGCCAGTAAATACTCGGCCCTGTCGTACATCCACTCTGAAGATCCGCGCCAGCGCCTGGTCGGTCTCCAGCGCCTCATTTATGAAGATGTATCGTATGACAAGGTGCCCGGTGACGACGAAGTCATCAATGTCCTCAATGAGTCGAAATGGTCCTCGCTGAAATGCTGGCCCGCCAGGCCGTTGAAGAACGACTGGAAAAGAAAATCACCCAGCGCATGGACGAAAAGCAGCAGGAATACGTGCGGGAAATCAAGATGGAACTCATCAAGGAAGAACTGCACGACGTAGAAACGCAGCAGACCAAGCGCAAACTGAAAGCATTAGACGATCTCGAAAAGGTAGAACTTACGGAATCGGTCATGGAACGGGTGCGGCCGAAACGGCTCAGTGCCATCGTCGGTCAGGAACGGGCCGTCGAAGCCATGCAAAGCAAACTGGCTTCTGTCTATCCTCAGCACCTGCTGCTCTATGGACCGCCTGGCGTCGGCAAGACGACGGCGGCCCGCATCGTCCTCGATGAAGCGAAGAAACTGGCCTTCACGCCCTTCGGCCCCAAGGCTCCTTTCGTGGAAACGGACGGGACGACCCTTCGCTGGGATTCGCGGGATATGACCAATCCACTCATCGGTTCGGTCCACGATCCGATTTATCAGGGGGCTCGCCGCGACTTGGCCGATACGGGCATCCCGGAACCGAAACCGGGCCTCGTCACCGAAGCCCACGGCGGCATCCTGTTCATCGATGAAATCGGTGAAATGGATCCGATGCTGCTCAATAAATTGTTGAAAGTCATGGAAGATAAACGGGTTCGCTTTGAGTCGCTTACTATGATGAAGACGACCCTAACGTTCCCCAATATATCCGGCGGCTCTTTGCCGAAGGGGCACCGGCGGACTTTATCCTCATCGGCGCTACGACGAGGGACCCGTCGGAAATCAACCCGGCTATCCGCTCGCGTTGTGCCGAAATCTTTTTTGAACCCCTCATTCCGACGGACATCGAAAAGATCGTTTCTCATGCAGCGGAACAACTGGGAGCTGACCTTGAAGACGGCGTTGCCAAATCCATCGCCGAATTTACCATTGAAGGGCGAAAGCCGTCAATATCCTGGCCGACACCTATGGCCTGGCTGTTTCCATCGGGGAAAAAAGATCAGGTCCGCATTACGAAAGACCACGTTCGCCGCGTCGCCAGATCAGCCGCCTCGTTCCCTATGTGACCGAAAAGGCCAGCAATATGCCCGTCGTCGGCAAGGTTTTCGGCTTGGCGTCGCCGGCTACCTGCTCTGCCATTGAACTCGAA
>ENA-OQIW01000109-OQIW01000109.1-human-gut-metagenome-genome-assembly--contig:-NODE-109-length-18397-cov-1.796606_pt1 | contig 18397 bp, 30 predicted proteins | sample MGYA00242586_ERZ504751 | MGnify/ENA primary metagenome ERZ504751 (study PRJEB26092, sample SAMD00036349) | human gut metagenome | host: Homo sapiens | study: EMG produced TPA metagenomics assembly of...
AAGGAAGTTGCAGAAAAGATTCGCTAAATTCCAGAACGTAAAACTTGAAGTACAATCGTTTATACACTCCACTTGACATCGAAGGTTTCGACTACGAAAGAGATTTAGGATTCCCTGGTGAATATCCTTACACTCGTGGTGTACAACCTACAATGTACCGTGGCCGTTTCTGGACAATGCGTATGTATGCCGGTTTCGCAACTGCTGAAGAATCTAACAAACGTTATCGTTACCTTATCGAATCCGGTGCTACCGGCCTTAGCTGTGCATTTGACTTGCCAACTCAGATCGGTTATGACTCCGATGACGCTATGGCTGAAGGCGAAGTTGGTAAAGTAGGGGTAGCAATTGACTCCTTGAAAGATATGGAAATCTTGTTCGACGGCATTGACCTCGGTAAAGTTTCCACTTCCATGACAATCAATGCTCCTGCATCCGTTCTTCTTGCTATGTACATTGCAGTAGCTGAAAAACAGGGCGTACCTGCATCCGCTTTGATGGGTACTATCCAGAATCGTATATTCTTAAAGAATATGCCGCTCGTGGTACTTACATTTTCCCACCAAAACCATCCATGCGCTTGATTACCAATATTTTCGAATATTGCTCTCAGAATGTACCAAAATGGAACACAATCTCCATTTCCGGTTACCATATTCGTGAAGCCGGTTCCACTGCTGCACAGGAAATCGCATTCACAATCGCTGACGGTATTGCTTACGTAGAAGCTGCTTTGAAAGCCGGCTTAGACGTTGATGCTTTCGCTGGTCGTTTATCCTTCTTCTGGAATGCTCATAACAACGTACTTGAAGAAGTTGCTAAATTCCGTGCGTCCCGTCGTTTATGGGCTCACATCATGAAAGAACGTTTTGGCGCTAAAAAAGCTAAATCCATGATGCTTCGTGTACATACTCAGACTGCCGGTTCCATGTTGACTGCACAACAAGTTGATAACAACATCGTTCGTGTAGCTTTACAGACTGCCGCTGCTGTAATGGGTGGTACTCAGTCCTTACATACTAACTCCCGTGACGAAGCTTTGGCTCTTCCTACAGAAGCTTCCGTACAGGTTGCTCTTCGTACTCAACAGATCGTTGCTTATGAATCCGGCTTAGCTGACGTAATTGACCCATTGGGCGGTTCCTACTATGTAGAAGCTATGACTAATGCAATTTATGATGAAGCTGCTGAATACATTAAGAAAATCGACGAAATGGGCGGCGCTGTAGTTGCTATTGAAAAAGGTTACATCCAGAAAGAAATTCAGGAATCCGCTTACAAATGGCAGATGGAAGTTGAATCCGGTCTCCGCACTATCGTAGGCGTTAACAAATTCCAGGTTGAAGAAAAACCTGTTGAAGGTCTTCTTCGCGTAGACGCTTCCGTAGGTGTTAACCAGGCTAAGAAAACTCAGCAAGTTCGTGCAGAACGCGACAACGCTGCAGTTGAAAAAGCATTGACAGCACTTAAAGAAGGGGCAAAAGATGAAAATGTTAACCTTATGCCATTAATTCTTGATGCAGTTCGTACTTATGCAACATTAGGCGAAATTTGTAACGTATTACGTGAAGTATTCGGCGAATACCAAGCTCACTCCACGTTATAATTCTCAAGTATAATTAGCGTAACGATTAGTTCGGAGGTAATCTATCATGGCAGAAAAACGTATTCGTGTATTAGTAGCAAAACCAGGTCTTGACGGTCATGACCGTGGTGCTAAAGTTGTAGCTCGCGCACTTCGCGATGCTGGTTTTGAAGTAATTTATACTGGTCTTCGTCAGACGCCGGAACAAATTGTTGCAGCAGCTGAACAGGAAGATGTTAATGTTGTTGCATTGAGCCTTCTTTCCGGTGCTCACAACACATTATTCCCTAAAATCGTTGAAATGTTAAAAGAAAAAGGTATGGGCGACGTTCTTGTAGTAGGCGGCGGCGTAATTCCTGATGCTGATATCCCTGGTCTTAAAGAAGCAGGCGTTGCAGCAGTATTTACTCCTGGCACTCCTACAGGCGACGTAATCGAATTTATCAAAGCTAACGTAAAATAAGATGTTTTTTAGTAACAGGCTCGGATTTTTACAAGTCTGGGCCTGTCACTATATAAGAAGGCGGTGCAACCAATGGATTTAGTCAAAGAACTATTAAACGGTTCCCGACTGGCCTTGGCGAGAGCCATCACTGCAGTCGAAAGTGAATATGATGAAGCAATCGACATTATGAAAGCGATTTATCCTAAAACGGGTCATGCTCGTATTTTAGGTGTTACCGGGGCTCCCGGCGCCGGTAAGAGTACCTTGACTGATAAATTGTTAAACAATACTTACAGCAAGGTAAAAAAATCGGTATCGTTGCGGTGGATCCGACCAGTCCGTTCTCCGGTGGTGCCATCTTGGGTGACCGTATTCGAATGAATGATTTGACGTTAAACGAAAATGTATTCATTCGCAGTATGGGTACTCGTGGCAGCTTAGGCGGATTATCTAAGAAAACATCTGATGCAGTTAAGCTGATGGATGCGTTCGGTATGGATCTTGTTATTATTGAAACCGTAGGTGTTGGTCAATCAGAAGTCGATATCGTCAAAAATGCCGATAGCGTTTTGGTTGTACTTGTACCGGGTCTCGGTGATGATATCCAAGCTATTAAGGCCGGTATTTTGGAAATCGGCGATGTATTCGCCATTAACAAAGCTGACCGCGATGGCTGTGATAACTGAACGTTGAAATTGAAATGATGCTCGACTTAGACTCCCGTGAGGTTAAATGGCGTCCTCCTATTAAACGTACCATTGCGAGCAAAGACGAAGGTGTTGATGAATTAGTCGAAGCGTTGGATGAACATTTTGAATTCTTGGAAGACAGCGACGAATTAACTGTTCGCCGTCAGGATAGAACAAGAAATGAAATTATCGCGATGATTAATGAACAAATCGGACGTCGTGTTGCCGATGTAGTGGTAGCGAGTGACGACTTTAATAGCCAAGTTGACGCTGTTAACCAGCGTCAAAATGACCCATATACAGTGGTCAACAAAGTCTTTGGCAGATGTTTTAAAAATTTAATGATACCAGCCTTCTAAGGCCTATCAAATGCAAAGGAGATTTTAACCATGGCATTTAAAGTATTAAACGTAGATCACATCGGTATTGGTGTTAGTGATTTAGCAGCAACTAAAGAATTCTACAAAAACACATTAGGTATTGAACATCTTCCTGAAGATGAAGTAGTAGAAGAACAAAAAGTAAAAGTAAGCTTCTTCCCATGTGGCGACGCTGAATTGGAATTCTTGGAATCCACTACATCCTCGATGGCCCTATTGGCAAATTTATCGAAAAAAATGGTGGCCGTAACGGTATCCAACACGTTGCTTTACGTGTAGACAACATCGAAGCTGCAATCGCTGATTTAATGGAAAAAGGCGTTCGCATGATCGACGAAAAACCTCGCTACGGTGCAGGCGGATCTGCTATTGCTTTCATTCATCCAAAAGCAACTGGTGGCGTTCTTCTTGAACTTTGCCAGAGAATGAAGTAATATAAGATATATAATTTATTTATATAAAACTCTATGGAGGTGTAGTGATGGCAACAGTCCAAGAAAAGATTGAGTTGTTACACAAAAAGTTAGAAGTTGTGAAACTTGGCGGCGGGGAAAAACGTATTGAATCCCAGCACAACAAAGGCAAAATGACTGCCCGCGAACGTATCGCTAAGTTATTTGACGAAGGTAGCTTCGTTGAATTGGATCAATTTGTTAAACATCGTTGTGTAAACTTCGGTCAAGACAAAAAAGAATTACCTGGTGAAGGTGTAGTAACCGGTTGGGGTACTATCGACGGTCGTTTAGTGTATGCTTTCGCTCAAGACTTCACAGTAGAAGGTGGCTCCTTAGGTGAAATGCATGCTGCTAAAATCGTTAAAGTACAACGTTTAGCCATGAAAATGGGCGCTCCTATTATCGGTATTAACGATTCCGGCGGAGCTCGTATTCAGGAAGCTGTTGACGCATTGGCAGGCTATGGTAAAATCTTCTTCGAAAATACCAACGCATCCGGTGTTATCCCTCAGATTTCCGTAATCATGGGACCATGCGCAGGCGGTGCAGTTTATTCTCCTGCATTGACTGACTTCATCTACATGGTTAAGAACACTTCCCAAATGTTCATCACCGGCCCGGCTGTAATTAAATCGGTAACGGCTGAAGATGTAACGGCAGAAGCACTTGGTGGTGCTATGGCACACAACAGTGTATCCGGTGTTGCTCACTTTGCTGCTGAAGACGAAGATGATTGCATCCAACAGATTCGTTACTTGTTAAGCTTCTTACCAAGCAACAATATGGAAGATGTACCGCTCGTTGATACCGGCGATGATCCAAACCGTATTTCTGAAGAACTTAACACATTATTGCCAGACAACAGCAATATGCCTTATAATATGTTAGACGTAATCTCTGCTGTTGTAGATAATGGTGAATACTATGAAGTTCAACCTTTCTATGCAACTAATATTATTACATGCTTCGCTCGTTTCAACGGCCAAAGCGTAGGTATTATTGCTAACCAGCCAAAAGTAATGGCAGGTTGTCTCGATATTAATGCATCCGATAAATCTTCTCGCTTTATCCGCTTCTGTGATGCATTCAATATTCCAATCGTTAACTTCGTAGACGTTCCTGGTTTCTTGCCTGGTACTAACCAAGAATGGGGCGGTATCATTCGTCATGGTGCGAAAATGTTATACGCTTATTCCGAAGCTACAGTACCTAAGATTACAGTTATTACTCGAAAAGCATACGGTGGTTCTTATCTCGCTATGTGTTCTCAAGACCTCGGTGCCGATCAAGTATATGCATGGCCTACATCTGAAATCGCAGTTATGGGTCCTGCAGGTGCAGCTAATATCATCTTCCGTAAAGATGCAGACAAAGATGAAAAAACTGCCAAATATGTTGAAGAATTTGCTACACCATACAAAGCAGCTGAACGCGGTTTCGTTGACGCTGTAATCGAACCTAAGGTTACTCGTCCTGCAATTATTAATGCACTCGCTATGCTTGCAAGTAAGAGCGAATCTCGCGCAGCTAAAAAACATGGTAACATTCCATTGTAATTTTTAGAATGTAAAACTTAGTTTTGATTTGGAGTATCAAAATTCTTATTCTTTATTGTTAGATAGAAAGAGGAATTTATTATGGGAGGAAACGAAAGTGCTATGAACCCGTGGCTATTTATGGCAATCAATATGACTGTCGTATTTGCCGTGTTGGCTGTATTAGGTGCAATCATGGTCATTACTCATAAACTTGACCCTACAAAAAAAAAGCCTAGTGAACCGGCCAAAAGCGTAGCGCCAGCAGCTGCTCCTGTGACTGCAGCAGCGCCAGTGTAGCTAATGATGAACCTGTAGTAGCCGCTATTACGGGAGCCATCGTGGCTATGGGTTACTCGTCAGATCAAATTGCATCAATTCGTCCGGCTACAACCAGCCGTAACTGGACACTAGATGGCAGACTAAGTGGTAGATACTAGTCAAACGTAATCTAGGAGGTGTAAACATGAGCAAGACGGAATCTAAAACCGGTAGCAACAAAGTCAATGATGAAGTAGTTGCAGTAATTGCCAGCGCTATTAGTGCTATGGGTTACTCGGTTAATCAGATTGCCAGTATTCGTCCAAGTGTAAATATTTATAATTGGAAATTGGACGGACGTTTGCGCATGAGTCGTTAATTGTAATATTGTGATGAAGAATTAGCAATTAGCATTGAAGTTTATATGTTTGGAGGATAACAAAATGAAAAAATTTAGCGTAACTGTAAATGGTACTGTATATGATGTTGAAGTTAATGAAGTAAAGCTGGCGGCGCAGCTCCAGCTCCAGCAGCAGCTCCTGCACCTAAAGCAGCTCCGGCTCCAGCACCTGCAGCAGCTCCAGCTCCTAAAGCAGCAGCTCCTGTAGCAGCTGGTGCAACTACAGTTAAAGCTCCAATGCCTGGTAAAATTTTATCTGTTGCCGTTTCAGCTGGCCAAGCAGTTAAAAAAGGCGACCTTTTATTAGTTCTTGAAGCTATGAAAATGCAGAACGAAATCTACGCTCCACAGGACGCTACTGTATCTGAAGTTCGCGTATCCGCTAACCAGACTGTAGCTACCGGCGAAGACATGGTAGTTTTAGGCTAATAAAATATTTGTAGTGAATTGTTGATTATATCAGTAATTAAGTTCTCTGAGAAAGGAGATCACACATGGATGCATTTATCGTAGCGGTCTCTTCAGTTTGGACAGACAGTGGGTTCGTCAACTTCAACTGGGGTAATGCTGTTATGATTTTAGTAGGTTTACTATTATTATACATGGCATTTGCTAAAGAATTTGAACCATTATTGCTCTCGCCAATCGCATTTGGTTGTATACTCGCCAACATTCCTCGCAATGGTTTTGAAGAAGGGGTTATGGCCCTTATCAGCGCCGGGGTTGCTAATGAAATCTTCCCTCCACTTATCTTCTTAGGTGTAGGTGCGATGACTGACTTCGGTCCTTTAATTGCTAACCCTAAAACATTGTTCTTAGGGGCAGCAGCTCAAATCGGTGTTTTCTTTGCGTTAGCCGGTGCTATGGTGATTGGTTTCACTGCACCACAGGCAGCTGCAATTGGTATTATTGGTGGTGCTGATGGTCCTACATCCATTTACTTGGCTACTAAATTGGCACCAGAATTACTCGGTGCTATCGCCGTAGCGGCCTATTCTTATATGTCCTTAGTACCATTAATCCAACCACCGGTAATGAAGTTGTTAACAACGCAGAAGGAACGTGAAGTTGTTATGGAACAGCTTCGTGAAGTTTCTCGTTTTGAAAGAATTGCATTCCCAATCCTTTCCACTATCTTCATTTCCTTGTTATTACCATCCATCACTTCCTTGTTAGGTATGTTGATGTTAGGTAACTTGTTCCGTGAATCCGGTGTAACTGAACGTTTATCCGATACTTCTCAAAACGCTTTGATCAATACCGTTACCATCTTCTTGGCAACAGGTACCGGTCTTACTATGAATGCTGAACACTTCTTAACAATTGAAACCATTAAGATTATCATCTTAGGTTTAGTTGCGTTCATCTTCGGTACAGCCGGTGGCGTATTGTTCGGTAAAATCATGTACATGTTGGATGGCGGTAAAACAAACCCACTCATTGGTTCCGCCGGTGTATCCGCGGTTCCAATGGCAGCTCGTGTATCTCAGGTAGTAGGTGCTAAAGCAAACCCTGCCAACTTCTTGTTGATGCATGCTATGGGTCCTAACGTAGCCGGCGTTATCGGTACTGCAGTTGCAGCCGGTACTATGCTTGCCATGTTGGGTGCTAAGTAATTAAATATTGAAATGCTGGCTTGGGGGGATTCTCCCCCCCAAGGTTAGCTTTTTACTTGTCGATTTACAGTAATGTGAAGAGATACTTTGACAATAGGTTCTGCTCGAAGTATTCTTTGGGGATATTACAGATTAGTATCGATAAATCGTATTGCATTTATAATTTAATGTAGAGGTGATTTAGACTTGTTCTCCATAGAATTGAAAATTTTAATTTCTTTCGCGTGGGCACTTATTGTCTTTTTAGTTGTAGCCTTAATTATCGGACCTGAGCGTAAAGCTCAATGGTTCCAACGTCGTAAAAAGTATTCCTTCTTTAATCGACGGGGTGTTATTAGTGAACTCTTATTTTTTGGCTATCCCAATACTAAGGAGGGCATTTTTATAACAACAGGCATGGCTGTTGCCATCGGGGCGGTTGTCTTTGGTCTGTATCATTTATAGTCCTTAGTATGAGGTAGGATATTCTGATTATATGTAATCGGATAGTTGAAAAGATATAATTGAATAATCGAAGTTCACTTCCTGAAATAAGGGTCCTATTAATACGTTTAGTGAATATTGATGTATTAAAAGGAGATGACTTTACATGGATGCTGCAGTACAAACGTTGATCGTACTCGCTGTTATGGCGGTTTTCTTTGTAACTGAAATTATCCCACTTGCTATTACCTCCTTGGGTGGTGCCATTGCTTTAGCATTGATGGGTATCATTAGTAGTAAAGAAGCTTTTTCCGGCTTATCCGATAGTACAGTAGTATTATTCGCCGGTATGTTCGTTGTAGGCGGTGCTTTATTCTACACCGGTTTAGCCCAGAAAATTGGGGAAACCGTAGTATCCAAAGCCGGTACCAGTGAAAACGGCTTGATGTTCGCAATCATGGCTGTTACAGCGTCATGTCCGCATTCTTGTCTAACACCGGTACAGCTGCTGCTTTATTACCGGTAGTAGTTGGTATCTGTGCGGTTGCTAAAATTCCTGCCAGCCGTCAGTTAATGCCATTAGCATTCGCTGCCGGTATCGGTGGTATTATCACAATGGTTGGTACACCTCCAAACATTATCGTTAACGGTGCCTTATCCAAAGCCGGTATTGAACCATTCGGTTTCTTTGAATTTGCTTGGATTGGTATTCCTTTGACTGTTGCCACTATCGCTTTCATGATGTTCATCGGTAAACACTTCTTACCTAACATCAGATTACCGATGTTGGTGATGTTGAACAAGAAGTAGCTGCTGAAGATATTTCTAACGATCCTAAGAAACAATTATACTCCGGTTTAATTCTTTTAACAGTTATCGTATTGATGATCTTAGGCGATCCATTGAAATCCATTGGTATTAACTTACCATTGAGCTTGGTAGCCGTTATGGGCGCTTTAGCTTGTGTAGTTACCGGTTGCTTGGAAGAAAAACAAGCTTACACTTCGATTGACTGGGTAACCATCTTCTTGTTCGCAGGTATGATGCCTGTAGCAGGTGCTATGGATAAATCCGGTGCCGGTCAATTAATCGCTGACTCAGTACTTGGCGTTATGGGTTCCGATCCTAGCCCTTACTTCGCAACAGCAGTATTGTTCTTATTATCTTGCGTTATGACTCAGTTCATGTCCAATACCGCATCTTGTGCATTGCTTGGTCCTATCGGCATCGCAATTGCAAAAGGTATGGGTGCTGACCCTCATGCCGTATTAATGGCTATCGGCGTTGCTGCATCTTGTGCTTTTGGTACACCTGTTGGTACGCCTCCAAACACATTGGTACTTGGCCCTGGTCAATACAAATTCATGGACTATGTTAAAGCCGGTGTTCCATTGATCGTTGTATGCTTCATCGTAAGTATCTTGATCATTCCAATGGTATGGCCTTTCTTCCCTGGTAAATAATTACCGGTCAGAAAGTAACTTTAGTTGAGATAATACTAAAAAATACTTTATAATTAATGTTGAGGCGGTGCGCTTTACGTGCTGCTTCAACATTTTTTATTTTATTGAACGGTATTTTTATGGGAGTTTATGATTATGAAGATTTTTGGAAAGGCTGAATCAAAACGTAGTATAACGGCTGCTTTTGTTATAGCCTTCTTCTGTATTTTATTATTGATTGCTATGGGCTGGACCATATCCAGAAGTATTGCCAAGGGCATTATTATCTTAGATGAATTATTTGTTGAAGTGGTGGCTTTATTTGTCATTTTAAAGTCCGCTGTTGCACAATATACATATCTATTAACTGGAGATAAATTGGTTATTGTCGAGAAAATCCTGTTTTACACTAAAAAGATGGAAATTCCGTACAATATGATCGATGGGGTGTATGCTCATAAGACCGAATTCATCAGCAAATTCCGTTTGCGTTATAAATATCGGAAATGTTCAACGGTAGATAATCGTCCTATTTGGGCGTAATATATTCCATTGTTAACGGTAAGAAGATTAAAAATGGTCGTGTATTGTTAAAAGCCGATCCGGCTTTTTTGTAGGCATTCGATCGCTTTGTGCCGAATAGAATCTGTGCACCGCAAGCCGATGTCATGTTATATTCTTATGCAAGACGTGATGCTGTAATGCATGATGAGTCGGTAGAAGAATATTTTAAGAAACTATCAGGCGCGTCTGAAGAGTCGACTGATACAGCACATACGGAAGAGGAGGGCAGTCGCTAAGATGAATCATGAAGAATTAACCAAAAGACGTAAGGAACTGATTGATGAACGAGCCGCCCGTTTAGAGGAATGGCGTAAGCTAATTTAATTGGAGGATCGGCCTCCGCTGGCTATCTCCCTCATTGGTTTTATTTTAATTGCTGCCGGTACCGTCATGGTATATTTGGTGGAACATCCAAGTATTTATGAACCGATGTTTTTAGGTGGCTTAGCATTAATGCTCATAGGGGCGGCTGTTTTTTATAATAGTAAAATTACAGTAGATGGTCGATTTAAACGTAAACAAAGATTGCGTACCATTGTGGAAGAGCTGAATGAACAAATTCGTGATGCTTCACAAGAATTAGGGTTGCCGAATCCTAAAATTAAATTCCCTAAAGATCACAGTAAACGCAAAAAGTAATTGATAATGCTAGTCATTTGAAATTGAGCATGGTTCACATCTTAAATGAGAATGCACTGTGGGCCTATGGTTGGACAAAAACTTAAAAATGTATATTGAAAATGTCTATCAATAACCCGTAAAGTGGCATTCCTACTATGTAAATAAGTCAATTTAACTTGCGTAAAAATAATAAGAAATCATTCTCCATAAGTTTGACAAGAAGGAAAAATCGTGCCATAATGAGAATATAAAGTTAAGGTAAGTTCCTTAAAGAAATGATAATTCAGAAATTATCCGGTATATTATGTGGAGGTGTCCAACTATGAGATTGATCGGTGACGAATGTATTAAATGTGGTTCTTGTGCTTCTGTATGCCCAGTAGGCGCTATCAGCGAAGGCGAACTCAAATACGAAATCAATGAAACTTGCATCGACTGCGGTTCTTGCGAATCCGTATGCCCTGTAGGCACTATTCATCCAGCTGAATAATCTTGGATGCTCAAAGCCCTCTAGATAGTTAGGCTTTTTTCCTTTTGCCCTTTTTATATAGAGTACGAACCAAACCGAGCGTTTTATGTCATAATACATAGTAAAGGAAATGCCCTAATGATATGGAATACAGGCATTTTAGAATAAACTGGCTAGACTATAAACTGATAAAGGATGGATAGAGTGTATATTATAATTGGTATTGCATGGTTCGTATTAGATCAATTGACAAAGCAATGGGTGCAGGCATCGTTCTTGCTGGGGGAATCCCTACCGGTCATACCTAATGTCTTTCATTTGACATATATTTTAAATAAAGGCGCAGCTTTGGCATATTGGCGAATCAGCGACTTTTTTTCTTGGCTATAGTCGTTGTCTTACTCGGTGCGTTATGGTATTTTCGCCGATATATTTTAAACGGCGATGTTTTTACAAAACTGGGGACCGCCTTATTGGTTAGCGGTGCTCTGGGCAATGGCTGGGACCGATATCACTTGGGCGCCGTAGTGGACTTCTTTGATTTTCGTATATGGCCCATTTTTAATGTAGCCGATATCGGGATTTGTGTCGGTGTGGTGCTATTGGCAATTCATGTTTGGCGAACACCGCATGAAGGAGGTAAGTAATGAAATCAGATACTTTACATACTATGGATGAATTCTTTGCAATATATGGATGAATCTTTGGATACGATGGAAGCAGTGGACGGTAATGCAGGAATTGATAAGACGATTACCTTAACCGTTCCGGACGATAAAGAAGGGGAACGACTAGATGTATATTTAACATCGATTATGGAAGGGTCTCGCAGTTATGTACAACAATTGATTAAAAGCGGGGCTGTCACGGTTAATCAAAAAGCGGCCAAAAGTAATTTAAAGCTTACGGCCGGTTCAAAGATTTTTGTGGCCGTGCCGAAGCCGCAAGCGGTTGAAGTAAAACCGGAAGATATTCCTCTCGACATCCTCTATGAAGATCACGATATTATTATCATCAATAAACCGCGTGGTATGGTAGTGCATCCGGCGGTAGGTAATTATACGGGCACACTGGTAAATGCTTTATTATTCCATTGTAAGGATTTATCGGGAATTAATGGTGAAATTCGTCCGGGCATCGTTCATCGACTCGATAAAGATACATCGGGCGTCATGATGGCAGCGAAGAATGATTTGGCTCACATCGGTTTGGCTGAACAGGTAAAAGCCCATTCGGCAACGCGTACCTATTATGCATTGGTACACGGCAATATTGTGGAAGAACGAGGCACGATTAAGGCGCCTATCGGACGTCATCCGAAAGACAGAATGAAAATGGCCGTTGTGTTTGAAAACAGTAAGGAAGCGATTACACATTTCACGGTTGTAGAACGATTCGGCAAACATACCTTGGTTCAATGTGTACTGGAAACAGGCCGGACACATCAGATTCGTGTTCATTTTGCTCATATCGGCCATCCGGTGGTCAACGATCCGTTCTACGGCTATCGTAAGATGGATTTTCCTATTGAAGGGCAAGCCTTACATTCCTTCAGTTTAGCCTTGAAACACCCTATTTCGGGACAGGATATGTATTTTGAAGCGCCGTTACCGGAGGACTTTTTAGCTTGCTTAGACTATGCTAAAACTCATAATGTATAAGGAGTCAGCTATGCAGGAAAAACGAATTCTAATGGATGAACAGGCTATGATGCGGGCCATTCGCCGCATTAGCCATGAAATTTTAGAACGTAATAAAGGCCTGGAACATGCACTCATTTTAGGCATTGAACGGCGCGGCATTTATTTAGCGGAGCGTTTACAAGCTCAGATTGAAGCTATCGAAGGCGTGCATATTGATGTGGCAACTATCAACGTGGCTATGTACCGTGATGACAGAACGACCAAGGGCAAAGAAGGGCCGCCGTTCACGTTAGATACGACGGGGAAACTGGTTATTTTGGTAGATGATGTTCTCTATACGGGGCGAACCATTCGTTCCGCCCTTAATGCCTTAATGGAAGTGGGCAGACCGCGGGCTATTCAATTAGCCGTACTCGTTGACCGAGGACACCGCGAATTGCCGATTCGCGCCGATTATGTGGGGAAAAATATTCCTACATCTCATATGGAAACCGTGCGCGTAAATGTTAAAGAGCAGGACGGGGAAGATAGCGTTACTATTTCGTAAGATTGAAAATATGATAATAGCAGGAAGCTTCGGTTGATGGCAAATAAAAGGACATTGCCTTATTTTGGCAATGTCCTTTTGGTATGTATATTTCTTAACGTCATAGCAGCAATATAGAACTATGAAACACTTTTTTTTTATATACCAAGGCGTAAAGTAGAAATCTTCGCCGCCTTGTCGTTTGATTGGATTGGTTAGGCACAGCTTTTGAATATCTGTAGCTCGTTGGTCCAGTGCAGCTAATTCAGCGGTGAGGCCGGAGGCCGTATTTATAAAAGGAGCCCACTTCTGGATGAGGGGCACCGTAAACTCTTTACGTTGCAGCCAAGGTCTGGCTTCATCGGTAAAACCAAGGAGGCGTGCATATTGCGGCCCTTCTGTGTGAGCTTCATTTTGTAATTCCCTAGTAATGCCAAGGACCGTATAAGAAGCCATGCGATCAAGGCGGGCATAGGAATAACGCTTCGATTTTAATTGCTCACGCGCTTCCGGCCAAGATGCTTTTTGACTGACCGAAGTCCAAATTTGGTGGAGACCTTCTTTAAAATCGGCTAATGCCTCTAATTGAGCGGCCCCTTGTTTTCGGCTTTCATAGAGCACGAGGTCATAGTATCTGGCTAAATCAGAATAAGCGCCCGATTCGACAGACTCTTTATATTCGCCTTGTAAATTAGCTGAAATATAGGGGGATACGTTATCCGTTGAAGGAAAATCGGTGAGCGCGTCGAGATTTCTGATTTGGCGGCGCAAGGCTGTGCCGGATGGCCAGTTACTTGCGAGTTTGTCACTATGATGTTCACCTTCCGCAAAATGGGGATGATATTCATCGCTAAGCCATATTGATGAATGGCTTTGGTATATTCGAGACCAAGCAAGGCGTTTGGTTGATTGACGATAGCCGCCGCATCCGGACATTCAGTAATAATAGCTTGGCGTAAAGCGGTACCGTAAAATTCACCCTTTTTCAGCGCTTCACGGCAGGCCGTTTGTACGGTACTGCTCAGGCTAAGGCGGGCGATTTTTTGTAATAAAGAGGCATCTTCCGTTTCGGTGCCGAAAGCGAGGGCGCGAGCTCCTAATCGGTGCAATAATCTGACCCCGCCGGCGGCAAACCGTTCGGCGTTGGCCGTAGCGTACACCGTAGGAAGTTCGATGACAGCGTGAGCGCCGTTTAATAGAGCCAACGGGCCCTGGTGAATTTATCAAAAAGAGCCGGTTCGCCGCGTTGCACGAAGGAACCGCTCATAACAACAAGACGCAGTGCATCGGGATAGCGTTTTGCCAATTCTTTCAGTTGATGTTCGTGCCCTTTGTGAAAGGGGTTATATTCGGCAATGATTCCGATACAATTCATAATGTTACTCCTTTGAAAATTTACGTGTTATTTATTTCATTATAGCACAGAATGAGAGGGCGTATTTTCAGTTGTAGAGAGGCAATTTTTTTTGAAAAAACTTAATTTTTCTGAATGAAAATTATTGGTGAATTTAGATTATCTCTTTAGAAGTTCTTATATGTCGGTATAGCCCGTATTTTCGGGCTTTCCCGGCATTTTAGATATGGGGAGAAGTTCTTATATACCTCATAACCTTTTAGGTTTTCCCTCTCAATGGTAGTAAAAAAGTAGTAAATTGCTCTGCGGCTATGCTGCAATCAGCCTTTCCATTTCAGCCTTTGCGGAAGCGAAAGTTGCGTGTGCGTAATAATTCAGTGTCATGGTGATATTGGAGTGTCCCATAATATACTGTAACGCTTTCGGGTTCATGCCCGCATTGGCTAAGTTGGTGCAGAACGTATGACGCAGGGTGTGAGGTGTCATTACTTTGGGTAAGGCTTCCTCATGGCACTTGTTGTACTTCTTCGCAAGCCCCCGGAACATATTATCATAGCTTGTCGCCGTTTTCGGGCAACCGTCCCGGTTGAGGAAAAGGAAATTGCTGTAACCGTCAATCGTGATCGGCTTCGATCCCTTGCGGTTCTCCAACACGCGCCCCAACGCTTCATATACTTTTTCACTCATTGGAATTTGTCTGATACCGCTTTCTGTTTTGGGCTTCTCTATGTAGTAGCCTGTTTCCGCGCTCCGTAAAAGCTGGTGGTCTACATTGATTATCCTGTTTTCAAAATCAAGGTCGGTTTCAGTTAGTCCGCAGAGTTCGGAAACCCTAAGCCCTGTCCCCAGCAGTATGATAACCTCGTCACGGTATTTCTGATAGACGCTATCACCTTGCATAAAGGATAAAAGGCTTTCTTCCTGTTCCGCTGTGAGAGGTACTTTCGGCTCTGTGTCGTCCTCAATCACGGTGTTTAGCTGGAAGTCAAAGGGGTTCTTCCTTATACAGTCGTCCTGTATCGCTGTGTAAAAAGCAGCTTTCAAAGAACGCTTGTCATTGCTTATGGTCTTATAGGATATTCCCTTTTCTTTCATGCGCAACGCCCATTCTTTCGCGTCGGACAGTTTCACACTGTCAATGGGGCAGGAACCAAGTTTATCCGCTTCCAGCAGCTTCATCAGCCGTTCGCGCCCCTTTGTGGTGTTATGCCTTACGTTCCCCCGGTGGCGGTTCTGCTTTGCGTAAAGCTCGCAGACGGTCATTTTCTTTCCGATTGTGTCTATCCCGTCGTCAAGGTCTTTCCGTATCTCTTTTTCTTTTTCTCTAAGGGATATGTCGTCACGCTTCCCGGCTGGGGTCTTGTCCGTAGGTACTAACTTCCACGCATAGACAAATTGCACTTTACCAAAAGTATCGGTATATTTATAAGCATATCTCCCGTCTTTTCTCTGGCTCTCTCCCGAACGCAAAATGCGGTTTTTATTATCACGTCTTTTCTCCGACATTGTTTTTGCTCCTTTCCGTGTCGGAAAGAGCCTTGATATGCTTATATTTATTATAGCACATTCAAGGCTCTTTTTCACTATCTTTTTCGCTAAATTGCGTCCAGTGTGTCGATGATTTTTTCAAACTGTTTCCTCTTGATCTGAATACGATTCCCGTTCAAGATCACCCAGCCCGCCGTAGGGTTTTCCTCCGCAAGTTTCCGCAGTTTGTTCTCTCCAATGCGGAAATATTTTGACGCTTCCTCAATCGTAAGCGTGTACTTTTCCCAAATAGGCACATCAGCATTGTTCATTCTATAAATCCCCCTTTCAAAAATGGGTAAAAGGTTAATAGTGAAAAGGGGCTGTGATCGGACGGTTATTAGCATAACCTCATGGGAATTTCACCCCGGCATGGTTCTCATGCAGCCCTACCCATTGCCTGCGACGCTCTTAACGCTCGGACTGTGGCTGTAAGGAAGTATCATTGTATATTCTGCGTGTCGTTGCCCGCAAACCGCTACACTTGCTTTCCGGCGCGGTGTTGGTCGCTCGGCTGTCCGGGCGGGGATAACCTCACCCGGATAGCGTCATGGCGCACCCGCCGTATGGCTCGACGCAAAAGGAACGTATCCGATTTGCCCTATGCTGCGCCGCCGTTATCTTGCGCCGCTTTCTTTTTCAAGGTTCAAAATGGCTGTGCTACCCGCGTCAACAGCGGAACGGAAAAGGGGGTGAGAGAAAGCGTCCCGCCGCCGTTGCGGTTATTCCTCTGTCCTAAAGGTGAGGACAGCCATCATCAGTTTTGCTTGCAGCCGTTCCCGAATGTCGTGGTCTACGCCGAAATAGACGTTCCCGCGCTCGTCGTACAGCTTCCGCATGGAGAGGCGGGCTATGTAGCCGCTAAAATGCTGCAAGACAATCTTCATGCGTCCGGGTCACCCTTTGTCGCTGCCACAATGACAGGATAGGGAACAAGGGCATTTTCCGGGTAGCCGGGTTCGTTACCATTCGTCCCATTCATCAGCATTTTCCTCCAGATATTTTCTTAATTTCTCAAAAGAGCTTGTCCGCCTGTACTGTATCGTGCTTCTCGATGTATTGAACAACTTCGCAATCTCGGTGTCGTTCATTCCCTCGAAATAGTACAGGAGTACGGCTTTGCGCTTTTCTTCCGGCAAAGTACGGATTGCTTCAAGAAGCAGCTTCGGCGTGATTTTCTTCCCGGCTTTCTCAAAGACGGTTTCGGCGGTTTCCCGTTTGAAATATTCATCAAAGGTATGAAGCTGCCGCGCTTCGTCTAAGGGCAAATCGGAAAAGGTGACTTCCCTTGCCTTATGCCTGTGCAGCTCCCTGTGAGCGTCACACGCTTCATTGTGCAGCACCGTATTACAAAACTTCTGAAAAGCACATTGTTTGTAAAACTCCCTGCTATTAGGTTCCACATTCTCACCTCCTTTCTCGTTGGAAAGTTGGTGGTGCTTCCCCCTTTTCGCGGGGCAATACGGCGTTTTTGAAAAACGCCGAAGATTTTTTGAAATTTTTTCAAAAAATTTTTTGAGCAGCAAAATACGCCTGTCCGAAAAGCCCGGACAGGCGTATAGGTATTGTAAGCAGTATTTAGATGATTAGACAGTTCATAGTCAAGGGTAGAGAGGTTCCCGGCGGTGGTCGGGCTTTTTTTGATATGTCAATGACCGTCGGATTTTGTCGATAGGGTATGTGCTTCATGGCGGCTACCTCCTTTAGCCGCCGCTTTTAACAGTGATACCGCGTCATTTCATTAGAAGATAAAAAGAAACGGCGGCTTTGATTTTTCAAAGCTGCTGCGGAAATCAAAGAACGACAAGCAACATTTCTGATTTTGCTCCAATATGGTTATTAGGGGCACAAATTAAAATCAAAAAAGAGACCGATAACAGCAGTATTTCAAACTGCATATTATCGGCTCTGCGTCTGTGCGTCTGGCTCTTTTAATTAAATTATTTCTGTTGTTTTTTGGCTTTATTATATGTATTAGCTAACTGTCCACAAGCTGCTTTAATCTCTCTACCATGAGAAACTCTCATGGTAACTTCAAGTCCTGTTTGCTCTAATTGATGTTTGAACGCAACCATTTTCTTGTTTTTGTGGTGCTCTAATTTTTGAATTACTCGTCGGGTTGTATTGCAGCACGTTAATCATAACATTTTTGCCCTTAAACCATTTTGCAAGTTGCCTTATATCTGAGGAACGGTCATTTATACCTGGTAAAAGCAAATACGCAAATACCACTTTTCGATTATGCCTTTGAGAATAGGACAATGCTTGCTTAACAACATCTTCAATAGCGTACATGTGCATATGAGGAATGATACAGTTTCTCGCAGCCTGTGTTGCTGCATGTAAAGATATTGTCAACTGAATTTTAAGATGTTCCTCGCGCAATTTTTTTAATTGATTAACTGGACCAACTGTTGATACGGATAATGCCGTCGGTTTGGAAAGTTAAGTCCATTTCTATC
>ENA-OQIW01000110-OQIW01000110.1-human-gut-metagenome-genome-assembly--contig:-NODE-110-length-18366-cov-3.134163_pt1 | contig 18366 bp, 25 predicted proteins | sample MGYA00242586_ERZ504751 | MGnify/ENA primary metagenome ERZ504751 (study PRJEB26092, sample SAMD00036349) | human gut metagenome | host: Homo sapiens | study: EMG produced TPA metagenomics assembly of...
CTGCTCCCAGCTGGCCCTGTCCTCCTTCATGCCCTCCGCGACCCCGACCGACCTCCCGATCGGCCCGGTCGTCCGTCCACCGCCGACTCGCGACCAGCACGCTCACGTTCTCGACCGACCCGCCCCACGTGCGCTTGTGCCACACGCCGTCCACGAACAGGTACGGGTCAACGAACGCGTCCAACGGCCTGTTGCGCCATTCGTCGATCTGCGCGTACACCCCCTTGAGCTTGTCCGAGAGCGTCTGCGAGGCATCCGCTCGCCCCACAGCAGGCGGCTGATGTCGTCGACCTGACGGGTCGAAACGCCGGCCAGGTACATGTCGATCAGCGCCTCCTCGACGCTCTGCTCACGACGCCTGTATCGTTCGATCACCGCCGACTCGAACAGCGCGCCCTTGAGCTTCGGGACCTTGAGGGTCACGGTCCCGGCCTTCACGGTCAGGTCACGCTCGTAATGACCCACTCTGTAGGCCTTCCTGTCCCCGGTGCGCTCGTAGCGGGCGGCGCCCGTGATCTCGTCCGCCTCCGCGTTCAGCAATTGCTCGACCTTCTCCGACACCAACCGGTCGAGTCTCGTCTCGAGCATGTTCTCATCGACCTGTAGAATCTGATCCTGCATGGTTCCGTCGCCTCTTTCCATAGCGGTTTTGTTTGGCGACTGAAATCGTACCCAGACGACGGGCCATGCCTCTTCATTCAGGCTTCAACCAAAGTGCGCAACAAACCGGGCGTTATCGACGGAGAATCACGATGTGTGATTTGTCATCCTCCAGCCTGAGGGGTTTTCTATTGCGACAGGGGCTACAACGCAGGCATACGCCCCTGCCAGGAATCACGCAGAGGCTATAACGTCTTGCGCGTACAACGCACTGCACAGCAATAATGCCGGCGACAACACGAATGTTCTTATCGTGTTACACCCATTTGGAATCGGCATCGCCTTGGCTCGGCACCAGCAGCTGCAGGATGCGATCCATATCCTCTGGTGACGAGAAGACGATTTCGATGCGACCATGCTTGGTGCTGCCCTTAATCGACACCTTGGTGTCGAAATGATTTTCCAAACTCTGCTGGATGGCGGAACCAACCCAAGGATTGGTCTTGGACGTCTTGGGCTTCTTCGGCTGCTCCCCCGACGCAATCTTCATGGCGACGATTTCTTCGGTGCTGCGTACAGAAAGACCTTCCGCAATAATACGAGAAGCCAGCTTGTCCATTTCCTCCGGATCGCTCAGGCCCAATAGCGCACGCGCATGACCGGACGATAGCACACCGGCAGCCACTCTCTTTTGCACAGAGGCCGGCAGGTTCAGCAGTCGCAAGGTATTGGCGATTTGCGGGCGAGACTTGGACACCGACTTGGACAGTTGTACTTGTGTCAACCCGAACTCTTCAATCATCTGCTGGTAGCAGCCGCCTCTTCCAGCGGATTCAAGGCCACACGGTGCAGGTTTTCTAGCAATGCATCGCGGAGCATATCATCATCCGCAGTGGTTTTGACGATGGCGGGAATCGTCTCCAACCCAGCCAACTGGGATGCACGCCAACGACGTTCACCCATAATGAGCTCATACGGGCTGTCCAAATGACCGGCAAACGGATTTGTGCTGGATTCCGTCTCGTCGTGCTTGGCGGCTTTGGCCGCAGCAATCTGGCTTGCCGGACGCTTGCGCACGACTATCGGTTGCAGCACACCAACTTCCTTAATGGAAGCAGACAGCTCATTCAACTCATCCTCGTCGAAGATGGTACGAGGCTGATGTGCATTGGGCCCGATATCAGACAGTTTGAGTTCAGCCAGATAACCACCGGCTACCGGCTTGAGCTCGTCCTTCTTATCTGTGTCAGCGGTCTTTGCCGCCGATGCAGTCTGAGATGTTTCACGTGAAACATCTTTGACGGTGACGGATGTACGATGTGCCGCCTGAGACGCAGACGGCTTGCCGCCCTGCTGAGGTGCGGCGACCTTACCGGTTTGAGGTTTCTCCGTACCGAAAAACAGGTCGCTAGGATGAGTAATGGTGTCCAATGCGGGCATGGATGCGCGTTTACCGGCGGCTTTCTTGGCTGCTTTGCTGGACGATACCATCTGAGGCGCGGCAGGCTTTGATTCCTGCTGGGCAGTAGCCTTCTTGGCGGGGGTTATGTCAGCAGTGGCCGCCGGAGTAGACGAATCCTCCTCAATCATTGCGGGCTGCTCCGCCACTGGCTCCTCCCCTGGCAATGTGGGGAACAAAGCGCCAAGGCCCTTACCGAGTCGTGATTTTGATGCCATTACTTGTTCCTCCTCGCATCAATGGTGTCAAGGACTTGTTGCGAACGCTGTGCGATTTCCAAAGCTGCTTCACCATACGATATGGCACCTATGCCACGAGGATCATAGGCAATCACCGATTGGGAGAAACTCGGCGCTTCGGAGATCTTGACTGAACGCGGGATGGTGGTATTCAGCACAATGCTGGGATAGTGTCCCTTGACCTCGTTATATACTTCACGGCTCAATAGCGTTCGGCGATCGAACATTGTGACGAGCATGGTGGACACCAGCAGTACTGGATTGAAATGCTCCTGCACCAAACCAATCGTGTTGATCAGCTGGCCAAGACCCTCCAATGCGTAATACTCAGCCTGGATAGGAATCAGCATCTCGGTCACTGCACACATGGCGTTGATGACCAAGAGGCCCAAGCTGGGCGGGCAATCAATGAACACGTAATCATAGTGTTTATCTGATTGACGCAGGTAGAGGTCCAAGGCCTCCTTCAACAATGTGTTTCGGTTGGGCAGATCAGCCACTTCCAACTCGGCACCGCTGAGATCGATTGATGCAGGCACAACATCAAGTGTGGGAAAATCAGGACAGACCGTGATGACATCACCCAGATCGGAACGCCCCTCGATAACGTCATAGACCGAGGCTCTCCCGATGCATGAGATACACCCAACGCCGTAGAGGCATTGCCCTGCGGGTCCATATCGATGACCAACACCTGCGCGCCCTTGTTCGCCAGCGCCGCAGCGGTGTTTACCGTGGATGTGGTTTTACCCACTCCCCCCTTCTGGTTGGCCACGGCAATACGACGGGTACGTTGAGGTTTGGGGAAATCGGTTTTCTTGAGTACATCGTAGCGTGAGCTTTCATCAGCCATCTGGCTGCCAAGCACTGAACCGTGACCATCGAATATTCGCTGAAGCGTTTCGGAAGCCGATTCTATAGGTTCCGACTGATGATCCTTGGTGGACATCGCTCCTCCTTGCACAGACGTAAGTTCCAGTGTTCTCATTCGTATGGACATGATGCTCGTTATCCACAATTGCGATATGCAATGTGGATAAGTGTGGATAAGTGTGAATGACGTTGAGTGTTAGATTATGTATTCGCAGACGAAAAACATTGAAAAATCAGTGTTTTCATCATTCTGCACATCGTCCCGTAAAAATGTGGATAACTTTTACGCACATATGGAAATGTGGATAACTCAATCAGTACTCCACTCATCGCTTATCCACAATCACCACGTGGGTAGGCTCAAGATCCGGTCCGACAGCCGCCTCAACGACGCGTGGACGACGACCACCGAATTTTGCAATCTCCTTGCCAGCCTTGTCGATTTCAGCCTGAGCAGACCGTCCCTTCAGTGCGATCAACTGTCCTGACGGTTTCAGCAACGGCAACGTCCAGCCAGAGAGTTTGGTCATAGGAGCAACCGCACGACACGTGACAACAGCGAACGGATGAATTTCCCGCTTCCGTACCTGCTGGATGACGGCATCGGAGCGTCCACGGATAATCTCAACGTTCTGCAGTTGCATCAGGTCAACACATTCATGCAACCATTCGATTCGCCGCTCCATCGGTTCAATCAGCGTGAAGTCATGATCAGGCAAACACGCGGCAGCCACCAATCCAGGAAAACCACCACCACTGCCGACGTCGGCAACTGTTTTGAAGCGAATGCCATTCGTCACATTCCGAACGTACGGCACAATCGCAGCGGAATTCAGAATATGCCGTTCCCAAATGATATCGACGTCACGGGGGCCGATTAATCCACGAGGTTCACCCTCTTCGGCAATCTTGGCATGGAAACGCTCCAACTTCGGCAACGCATCGCCCAAGACCTCAGCAAGTACAGGTGACCCCTGCAACTGATCCGTCATAGCCATCTCCCTCACCATGTTTCACGTGAAACAATCAACATGGAGAATGGCGCCGCTCATTACGACGCCATTCTCCATGCGGTCACTTTAGTTTGTTCAAAGACGACATCCGTCGAACGTCCCTGTCATCTCAAAAAAACTCGCCGAGCAATTACTCCTGATCAAGCTCGTCGTCTTCGGCGGTATCCTCGACTCTATTCTTGAGATACACCGTCACGTAACGATGAGGCTCCTCACCGTGCGAGCGAGACTTCAGCCCCTCTTCCCGAACCACATCGTGAACGACTTTACGTTCGAAGGAATTCATCGGCTTCAAGTCATACGGCTCGCCGGAATCCTTCACTGCGTCAATGGCATCCAAGGCGATATCACGGAGGTGCTGACGCTTGCGCTTCAGGAAACCGTCGACATCCACAATCAGATGAGAACGCTCGCCGGTCTTCTGCTGTACAGCCAGACGAGTCAATTGCTGCAGAGCATCAACGACTTCACCATTACGGCCAATAAGATGTTTGATGTCAGTATCGTCATCAGCAACGATTTGCACGGTGGGGCGGTCATTACGCACGCCCATCTCAATGTCGCCCTCATAGTCGGCGATATCCAGTAGGCCTTCAAGGTAATCCGCGGCGATGTCAGCCTCTTCGTTGAGCTGGTCGATCGACTTCACGTCATCCTGTGCCATACGCTACTCCTTCATGTCGTGTTTGAATTCCAAGTCTAAGCCCTGCTCCCCCGAACAGAGAAAGTAATGTCGGTGCGTGTTGAATGTTTCACGTGAAACATCGAACTCGCACCGACATAGTCGTCACTTCTTTTTGCGCTTACGCACGGGCTGTTGACGCTGATAGCCCTGAGTGGCCTTACGCTCGGCCTCTTCCTTGGCCTTGGCCAATGCTTCTTCTTCCAGAGAGGGCAGGCCGGCCTTTGCGCGGCGAGCATTCTCATTACGATGATCGCGCTTCTCCTTGTCCGCCGCAGCCGGAGAGCCAGGGTCGGGAATGCGTACACCTGCCACAATGTGCGGCAGAGGTTGCACACGTTGTTGGTCAGCCAGTAGACCAGCACGGCGAACGGCATGGCGACACCGGAGAAGATGTACATCACCGGGAAGAGCCACAGCATAGCCTTCTGCATGGTCTCGGTCTGCTTGTTCATCGAAGCAGCTGCCATGTTGCGCTTCATGCTGAAGTACTGCATAAACCACAGGCAGAAACACATCAGGAACACGAAGATACCGATGACCGCCTTGCCACTAGCGGCAGCACTGGTGAAGTTATCGGTCACGCTGACAATGCCGAACACATCGGTTTGGGTGAATTGCTTGGCGGTTGCTACGTCGAACGCGCCCAACGCATCGCGTTTACCGTTGGCAATGTATGGAATGGCCGACAGCGTATAGAACATGGACATGAACACCGGGCCCTGAATGAGCATAGGCAAGCAGGAGCCAGCCGGATTGACGTCATTGTCTTGATACAGTTTCATGGTTTCACGGCTCATGGCCTCCCTGGAAGCCTGATCCGTCTTGCCTTTGTACTTGTTCTGAATACGCTGCATCTTCGGCGCCAATGCCTGCATCTTGCGCATCGACTTCATCTGCTTGTAGAACAGCGGGAAGATACAAGCCTGCACCACCAGCACCAGGATGATAATGGCAAGCACCCATGAGACACCAATCGGGCTCACGCCCAGCATCACGAAGAAGTCATGCACGATCTTCATGATCCAGGTCTGCAACCACTCAACGGGAGTCAGGATTTTATATAGAAATCCCCAAAACCCGCTATCAAGCAGAAATTCATTTGAGTTCATCGTTGGGCCTCTCTTTGGGTTGTGGCCAATGGTGTCAGTCGAGGCTCTTCATGAGCCTTCGACCACGAAAACCTGTAAAAAACGGAATACCGTTGTGGAACATCGTCGATTCCCCCACGACTCCACGGCCGGCAACGCAGTAATCTCAGCACGGCGAGCACTCCCCCTTTGAACGCGCCATACCGTTCCAATGCCTCAATGGCATAATTCGAGCACGTTGGATAATACTTGCAACAAGGCGGTGTGTTTGCCGAGATGTGCTGTTGATACCAGCGCACCCCACCAATCATCACCGCCTTGAAAGAAGCTGTCATGCCTCAGCACCTTATGCGCCACCGTGGCAAAAGCCTTCGCGATCTGCTGATCTAGCGAAGCGAACGATGCGGTCGCTGCACTGGGCTTGGCGCGCAAACGATATCGCAATGCGCGGGCAGCAGATCCTCATGGGCTCTGGCCAATACACGAAACCTACGCTTCACCGTATTACGGGTGACCGCATGTCCTACCGATTTGGAGACAGCTAATCCCAAACGGCGATGCACCGTCCGGTCGTCATCATCATGATGGTCGTCGGGCACCAAATAGTGCACGACGATATCCTTGCCACCTGCTTTGCGCCGGCGTTTCAGCACGGTGACGAAATCACGATGGCTTTGAAGCTCTCCACCTCGACTATGCCTGTGGCACTGATCGGAATGATCAGGCGGAGAGGGTCTTGCGGCCCTTGGCACGGCGACGGTTGATCACCGCACGGCCAGAACGGGTGCGCATGCGCAGGCGGAAGCCGTGCTTCATGTGGCGACGACGGTTGTTCGGCTGGAACGTCCTCTTCATAATCCATTGCTCCTAGGTCTATTCGGCAACGCTTCGCGCTGCCCTCACGTGAGTCAAGCTATACCAAAGTACTCTCACCCCTACCCTCAAGTCAAAACGGACGGAGTATTTTCACATTTCGACACGTTGCGAGACACGCCCCAAATCTCTTATAATCGGCGGAATACCAACCATTCACGGCCAAAAGTTATCCACAAATTACATGTTTGTTATTCACAATCCAGTTATTTCAACACGCGACACGGTGGATAACTTGTCTAAACCAGAGTAAATATTATCTGTTGTACGTATTTCGCCACAGCGACAGAAGGGGCCACCATGGTTAACGCTTCCGGCGACCCCGTAATCGAGGCCGCCCACATCTGGTCAGACACGCTGACGGTGCTCAAACACAGCGCTTCGCTCAGCCCACGAGAAAAAGGCTGGTTGGAAGGCGTTGTTCCTGAAGGCGTCTTCGGTTCGACCATCGTGCTGTGTGTGGACAACAACGACACGCTTCAAGCCATTCAGGGTGATTTGAACGATTCCCTGCTTCAGGCATTGCGTACGGTAACCGGCGAAAATATGTTTCCCGCGTTCAAGGTCGTGCCGAAAACCGAGCCCGAACCGCTTTCGGAGGCAAAGCCGGCGCAGCCATATCCTTCGGAAATTTCTCCGACTGTCGCCGAATTCGGTAAAGAATCCTATGGTGCAAAGCCGGCAGCCGCACCGCGGGAACCGATGCCCGCCACCGAGCCGCAGTTCCCGGTCGGTCAGCAGAAGATGAATCGCGATCCCGAGACTCATCTCAATAAGAACTTCACGTTTGATTCCTTCGTGCCCGGCGATTCCAACCGTTTTGCCCGTACGGTCGCACTGGCCGTGGCCGAAGGTTCCGGGCAGGATTTCAACCCGTTGTGTATCTATGGCGGATCGGGCCTGGGCAAAACCCACTTGCTGAACGCCATCGGCAACTATGCACTGGTCAAGGATCCCGGGCTGAAGGTTCGATACGTCACGTCTGAGGAATTCACGAACGAATTCATTGACGCGCTGCAAAACCCGAACCAAAGCCAGGGGCAGATTGCTGAATTCAACCGTCGATACCGACAGGTTGATGTGTTGCTTATTGACGATATCCAGTTCCTCGGCGGCAAGGAAGCCACCTTGGATCAGTTCTTCCATACGTTCAATGCACTGCATCAGGCAAATAAGCGTATTGTCATTGCTTCCGATGTAGCGCCCAAGAATTTGAAGGGTTTCGAGGCTCGACTCATCTCGCGCTTCGAATCCGGCCTGACCGTAGACGTCAAGCCGCCGGATCTGGAGACCCGAATCGCCATTCTTCGCATGATCGCCTCGATGAACGGCTCGAAAATCCCCAGCGATGTGTTGGACCTCATCGCCGAACGCTTCACCGAGAACATTCGTGAACTCGAAGGCGCGCTAACCCGTGTTACGGCCGTGGCCTCGCTGAGTAATCAGCCGGTGACCCGCGCCTTGGCCGAGCAGACGTTGCAGGACTTCTTCACCACCGATGTGGAAATCAAGCCCACGGACATCATCAGTCAGGTGGCGAAGTACTTCCACCTGACGTTTGAGGATCTTGTCGGTAAATCACGAACCAAAAACGTGGCTGTTCCTCGTCAGATCGCCATGTATCTGGCTCGCGAAATGACCAGTATGAGCCTGATGGATATTGGCCAGGTCTTTGGCGGACGCGATCACACCACAGTAATGCATGCCTGCACTCGAATCAGTGACCGAATGCAGCAAAAACAGGAGATCTATAACTACGTTATGGAGCTCACGGTTCGCCTCAAGCAAAGCAACACCAACTGACACAACGCTTCTGAGAGACGAAAAACGGCACTTTTTGGACTGACTTTCCGAAAAGTGCCGTTTTTGGTTGCTCAGGCGGATTCTGGTGGATACGTCGAGGCAACGGATTCGAGACATTAGATTCCTCATGGCTCCCCTTTGTGAGGGGATCTGTCGGCGCAGACGACTGAGGGGAGTTTCGAAGGGGAACACGCAAAAAAACCATGAAACGAGAGAATCGATTCTGAGGACCGATTTTGCGGGTTTGGGCGAGCGAGACGGAAAAAGTGCCGAAAACGGTCTCCAGAATCGATTCCCCTCGACGAAAAACAGTCTTCAACACGCCGTGCGAAAGTGCGAAAACCAAAAAAGTTATCCACATAGTTGTGCACAGATGTGGGTAAACTCGGCGGATAACTCGTGGATTACCCACTATTTTGTTGTGGAAAACTCGTGCATAACCGCGACCTCGATGTGGAAAACTCAAATTCGACGAACTGGCTGTGGAAAACTCGCCCACTTATCCACAAGCCATGCAGAATTTGTCCACAATTTTCAGGGACTTATGAACCGTTGCAGTTGTAGGGCTCAGCCCTACTTATCCACACTATCCACCGGCCTTATTATGGCGATTACTTACTCAGTTACGTGAAAAGCATCATCGCCATAGTAACAGCCAGTCATCCAGCGTACGTAAGTTCGCCACCTAACGGCTAGAATATTTCTCAGCCAATCCGACGAAGGGAACAATCACACATGAAAGTCGAAATCGATACCGCAGCCCTGGCCGACGCCGTAGCCTGGACCTCCCGAGTCATCGACGCACGTCCCTCCAACCCGATTCTCGCTGGTGTCAAGCTGGAAGCCATTGACGGAACGCTGCAATTCTCCGCCTTCAACTACGAGATTTCCGCTCGCCACCACATCGAAGCCGGCGTTGACGAAGCCGGTTCCGTACTGGTTCAGGGCAAGCTGCTGGCCGATATCACCAAATCGCTGCGTTCGGAGAAAACGTACCTGGTCACCGACGGCTCCACGCTGACCATCACGTCCGGCAAGTCGAAGTTCACCTTGCAGCTCATGCCCGACACCGAGTACCCGGATCTGCCTGTGGTACCGGCCATGCTCGGCCAAGTCGATGCCCCGACTTTCGTTCAGGCAGTGAACCAGGCATGCGTTGCCGTCTCCCGTGAAGAAAACCGCCCGGTACTGACCGGCGTTCGCATGCAATTCCAAGGCGACAAGGTCGTCATGACCTCCACCGATCGCTTCCGTTTGGCCCGCGCCACCTTCACTTGGACTCCGCAGAACCCGGACGTCGACACCACCACGCTGGTTCGCGGCTCCCTGCTCAAGGATGTGGCCCGTGCTCTTGACGAGCACCAGAACATCCGCCTTGATTTCGATGCCGATAGCCCGACGCTACTCGCTTCGAAAACGCCGGCCGCGTCTCCACCTCCCAGCTCATCGACGGTGAATTCCCGGCGGTCGACCGCCTGTTCGCCGACGAATATCCGATTCAGGCCGTAGTCAACAAGCAGGATTTGCTCGACGCCATCAGCCGTGTGGCTTTGGTCGCCGAACGCAATGCTCCGATTCGCATGACCTTCACCGGTCAGGAAGTGGCGCTGTCCGCCGGATCGGTCGACGAGGCTCAGGCCAACGAAACACTGGACATCGACATGGATGGCGACGACATCACCGTGGCATTCAACCCGTCCTACCTGAAGGAGGGTCTGTCCGCCGTAACCGAACCATTCGTGCGCATCAAAATGACGACCCCGGTCAAGCCGGTCGAGTTCAATGGCCAGCAGGAAGCTGATTCCGACGAGTCCATGGACTACCGATACCTGCTCGTGCCGATGCGCTTTAACAACTGAAATCCCTGAATTTCCAACGATTCGCTAATGCACATCTCCCGTCTCGCACTCGACCACTACCGCTCATGGAGTCAGGTAGTGGTCGATTTCGTACCAGGCGTGAATATCCTGTTCGGCAAGAACGGTCTGGGCAAAACCAATCTGGTGGAAGCCGTCGAAGTGCTGTCCACCGGATCGACCATCGCACGTCCAGCACGTTGCCGCTGATCGAACGCGGGCAGACCACGGCCACCATCCGCGCGAACGTCGCTGATGATGCCGGTCAAACCACTACGTATGAAGCGTCGATTCATGCGCGTGGTGCCAACCGAGCCCGCATCAACTCGGGGTCGTCGCTGTATCTGCGCGATATCATCGGCAAGATTCCCAGCGTTTCCTTCACTCCCGAAGATCAGCGGTTGGTGTCCGGCGATCCGGGAGCACGCCGCACCATGATGAATCAGGCTGCGGCTCTGCTCGAGCCCGGATACATGCAGACGTTGCAACAGTTCACGCGCATCGCCAAACAGCGTGCCACATTGTTGAAGCAATTGAATGCCAATGTCAACAATGGCCAGCCGATGGATGCGGTTCTGAGCGGTTTGGAAATCTGGACCGGCCAGTTCATCGAAGCCGGTGTGGCGTTGACCCGTATGCGCGCTCATGTGATCGGTCTGCTTGCCGAGCCATTTGCCGCGATTTACGCCGACTTGGCCGGTGCCGGCGAGCAGGTGACGCTCACTTATGCGCCTTCATTCGACGAAGTGCTGATGTTCGACGATCCGCATCCGCAGATTAGCGAGCATTTCCAACGCATCTACCCGGTGAAGTGGCTCGCGGCGTGAACCTTATCGGTCCGCAGCGCGATGACATGAACCTTGAGTTGGGCGGTATTCCCGCCCGCGAGTTCGCTTCGAACGGCGAGATGTGGACGATGGCGTTGGCCTTGAAAATGGCATTGTTCGAAATAGTGCGTGACCGGTTGGGATTGCAGCCGATTGTGATTCTCGATGATGTGTTCGCCCAGCTTGACGACAGCCGGCGCACGCAGATTCTTGATTTCGCCAGAAAACAGGATCAGGTGCTGATTACCGTGGCCGCTGAAGGCGATGTGCCCGACTATGAATCGGCCCATCGCATCGACGTGGCCGCACTGGACGAACCAGCTTCCGTGATATTGCCAACTCTGGGCAATTTGTCCAATTCGCGGGAAAATGAGAGTTTGGGTGGGTATGACGAAAAAACCGCGGTGGACAGCGCGTCCGTAGAACGGAAAGTGTCATGAACCGCCGATCGCCCGCCAACTCAACCTGGACGAGACCAAACTGCCGGCCGAAATATTCGAGCGGCTCTCCCGTCGCGGGGCGACCTTGAAAGACTACAGACGCCGCCGTGAAGAGGCCATCGAAAACTTCGGCAAACCGGGGCGCGATCCGGCTGAACTGGGCAGCGTGATGACCACCATCGCCGGCAACGGCGTCTGGACGGCGAATATGAAGCTTGCGCAATTGCGCAACCATTGGGACCAAGTGGTGGGTCAGGCCATCGCCAGCCATTCGGCAGTCGCCGATTTCACTGACGGCGTACTGACCATCCGCGCCGAATCCACGGTCTGGGCCACGCAGCTGACCTACCTTATCCCCCAACTCACCGACTACCATCCGTCGCAATCTCAAAGGATTGACCATCACCGAGATTCGCGTGACCGGCCCGGCCGCCGGATACACACGCAAATGGGCTCGGCGGCGGTAGCAAGATACCAAACAAATTCGCAGAAGCCTCGCTATGGCGCTCGTCGGGTTAGACGAGTAAAATCACATGCAGTATGGTCAAATGGCTAGAAGAGCCCTTTACGGGCCTCGTAAGCATATCACCTCCGTGAATGACCTTCATGACGGAGGTTGACCCTGTAGTCACGGAAGGAAGCCTGTTGGCAGACGAAACCAGCAAAGAGGAGCAGCTGAAGGCGGCTGCGGAACGCATCAACAATGCGGAATTGACCGAAGGCGAACTTGACGAATCCATGGCCCCCGAGCATTATGAGGCCTCCGATCTGAGGGTGCTCGAAGGACTTGAGGCCGTGCGTATCCGCCCCGGTATGTACATCGGTTCCACCGGCCCGCGCGGTTTGCACCACCTGGTCTATGAGATCGTCGACAACTCGGTCGACGAGGCGCTGGCCGGATACGCCAGCCATATCGAGATCACCATTCTGCCGGACAACGGCATCCGTGTGGTGGACGATGGTCGAGGTATCCCGGTCGATGAGGTGCCCGGCGAGGGCGTCTCTGGTGTGGAGACCGTGATGACCAAGCTGCACGCCGGCGGCAAGTTCGGCGGCGGCGGTTATGCAGTGTCCGGAGGTCTGCACGGCGTGGGCATCTCCGTGGTCAACGCACTCTCCACCCGCGTGGACATCGAAGTGCGCCGTCAGGGCTTCCACTGGACCAGACGTACATCGACCAGCACCCCACCGCGCCCTTGAAGCAGGGCGAGCCGATGACCGAAGGCGAGTCCACCGGTACGTCTGTGACTTTCTGGGCCGACCCGAAGATTTTCGAGACCACCATCTACGACTTCGAGACGCTGCGTTCCCGCTTCCAGCAGATGGCCTTCCTGAACAAGGGCCTCAAGATCAGCCTGACTGACGAGCGTGAGAACGACCAGGCCGGCGACGAGGTGGCCGGCGACGCCGCGGACGAGCCCGGCGCAAAGCACCAGACCGTCACCTACCAGTACCTCAACGGCATCAAGGACTACGTCGACTATCTGGTCAAGGTGCGCAAGGCCACGCCGGTGGAAGAGGACGTCATCAGCTTCGAGGCCGAAGACCTGAAGCTCGGCATCTCCGCCGAACTCGCCATGCAGTGGACCACTGCCTACTCCGAGGCCGTGCACACCTTCGCGAACACGATCTCCACCACCGAGGGCGGTACCCACGAGGAGGGCTTCCGCGCCGCGCTGACTTCGCTGGTCAACCGTTACGCGCGAGACAAGGGCATCCTCAAAGACAAGGACGAGAACCTCTCCGGCGACGACGTGCGTGAAGGCCTGACCGCCGTGATCTCCGTCAAGCTCACCAACCCGCAGTTCGAAGGCCAGACCAAGACCAAGCTCGGCAACTCCGAAGCCAAGACCTTCGTGCAGCGCGTGATGACCGACAAGCTCGGCGACTGGTTCGACGCCCACCCGGCCGAGGCCAAGAACATCATCCAGAAGGCCATCGAGGCCTCCCGTGCCCGTCTGGCCGCCAAGAAAGCCCGCGAGAACACCCGCCGCAAGTCCATCTTCGAGTCCGCCGGCATGCCCGACAAGCTCAAGGACTGCCAGTCCTCCAACCCGGAAGAGTGCGAGCTGTTCATCGTGGAGGGCGATTCCGCAGGCGGCTCCGCCATCCAGGGCCGCAACCCGATCACGCAGGCCATCCTGCCGCTGCGAGGCAAGATCCTCAACACCGAGCGCGCCAGCCTGGACCGCATGATGAAGTCCGACACCATCGAATCGCTGATCACCGCGGTCGGCGGCGGCTACGGCGAGGACTTCGACATCTCCAAGGTCCGCTACCACAAGGTCATCATCATGGCCGATGCCGATGTGGATGGTGCGCATATCGCCACCCTGAACCTGACGCTGTTCTTCCGCTACATGCGCCCGATGATCACCGCCGGCTACGTGTACGTGGCCATGCCGCCGCTGTACCGCCTGAAGTGGACCAAGGGCCCGCACGACTTCGTGTACACCGACGCCGAGCGCGACCGCGTGCTCGCCGAAGGCAAGGCCAACGGACGCCAGCTGCCCAAGGGCGAAGGCATCCAGCGCTACAAGGGTCTGGGCGAGATGAGCTACCAGGAGCTATGGGAGACCACCATGGACCCGAGCACCGCATTCTGAAGCAGGTGCACATCGAGGACGCCGCCGCGGCCGACGAGACCTTCTCGATGCTGATGGGCGATGAGGTCGAACCCCGCCGCCTCTTCATCCAGCGCAACGCCAAGAACGTGCGTTGGATCGATGCGTAACGGAATCCTCCAACCTCCCTCGTCAGAGGGAGGTACACAACGGACTTAGACAACTAAAGGAACAACAGTGGCAGATGAAAACAACACCGGCGACGAGCAGTTCACGCCGGACGGCTCGATGGAGCCGTTGAGCCCGCAGGAGGCGGACACTACCGACTACGGCCTGATGGACACCGGCGAACGCATCCAGCGCAAGGACCTGCAGCAGGAGATGCGCGAGTCCTATCTGGCGTATGCCCTCTCCGTGATCGTCGAGCGCGCCCTGCCGGACGTGCGCGACGGTATGAAGCCCGTGCATCGCCGCGTGATCTACGCGATGTACGACGGCGGCTACCGCCCCGATCGCGGCTACAACAAGTGCTCCCGCGTGGTCGGCGACGTGATGGGTAAGTACCACCCGCACGGCGACTCCGCCATCTACGACACTTTGGTGCGTATGGCCCAGTCCTGGTCGATGCGCAACATGCTCGTCGACGGCCAGGGCAACTTCGGCTCCCCCCGGCGAGACCCGGCCGCCGCCATGCGTTACACCGAATGCCGTATGGCCCCGCTGGCCATGGAAATGGTGCGCGACATCGACAAGGACACCGTCGACTTCGTGCCCAACTACGACGGCAAGACCCAGGAGCCGACCGTGCTGCCGGCCCGCTTCCCGAACCTGCTCGTCAACGGCTCCGCCGGCATCGCCGTCGGCATGGCCACCAACATCCCGCCGCACAACATGCGCGAGGTGGCGGACGGCGTCCACTGGCGCTCGACCACCCGGACGCCAGCCGCGAGGAACTGCTGGAAAACCTGATCCGCATCATCAAGGGACCGGACTTCCCCACCGGCGCCACCATCCTCGGCCACAAGGGCATCGAACAGGCCTACCGCACCGGCCGTGGCCTGATCACCATGCGTGCCGTGGTCAACACTGAGGAGATCAACGGCCGTATGTGCCTGGTGGTCACCGAACTGCCTACCAGGTCAACCCGGACCGCCTCGTCGTCTCCATTCGTGAGGCCGTGCGCGACGGCAAGATCCAGGGCATCGCGACATGCGCGACGAGACCTCCGGCCGTACCGGCCAGCGCCTCGTGCTCGTGCTCAAGCGCGACGCCGTGCCGAAGGTGGTCCTGAACAACCTGTACAAGCACTCCCAGCTGCAGCAGACCTTCGGCGCCAACATGCTGGCGCTGGTCGACGGCGTGCCGCGCACGCTGAGCCTGGACGCCTTCATCCGCCATTGGGTGAACCACCAGCTCGACGTGATCGCCCGCCGCACCGCGTACCTGAAGCGCGAGGCCGAAGAGCGCGACCACATCCTGCAGGGCTATCTGAAGGCCCTCGACATGCTGGACGAGGTCATCGCCCTCATCCGTGCCTCCGAAGACACCGACACCGCACGTACGGGCCTTATGGGGCTGCTGGACATCGACCAGGTGCAGGCGGACGCCATCCTGGCCATGCAGCTGCGCACGCTGACCCGCATGAACCGCGACAAGATCGTGGCCGAGCATGAGGAATTGCAGCGCAAGATCGCCGACTACATCGACATCCTCGCCAAGCCGGAACGCCAGCGCAAGATCATCGGCGACGAGCTCGACGAGATCGTCGCCAAGTACGGCGACGACCGCCGCACCAAGATCCTCGCCGTTCTCCGGCGAGATGAACGTCGAAGACCTGATCGCCGAAGAGAACGTGGTGGTCACCGTGACCCACTCCGGCTTCATTAAGCGCACCAAGGCCGACGAATACCGCTCCCAGCACCGCGGCGGCAAGGGCATCAAGGGCACCAAGCTGCGCGAGGACGACGTGGTGGATCACTTCTTCCTGACCTCCACGCACAACTGGCTGCTGTTCTTCACGAACAAGGGCCGCGTGTACCGCATCAAGGCCTACGAGCTGCCCGAGGGCTCGCGCGACTCCAAGGGCCAGCACGTGGCCAACCTGCTGCAGTTCGCGCCTGATGAGTCCATCCAGACCGTGCTGTCCATCCCGAACTACGAGGTGGCCAAGTATCTGGTGCTCGCCACCCGTTCCGGCAAGGTCAAGAAGACCCCGCTGGCCGAGTACGATTCCCCCGCGCAGGGCGGCCTGATCGCCGTGCGCCTCATGGCCGACGAGAACGGCGAGAACGCCGACGAGCTCATCGGCGCCGCGCTGTGCAACGCCGAGGACGACATCATCCTGGTCTCCAAGCTCGGCATGAGCCTCAAGTTCCAGGCCGACGACGAGCAGCTGCGCCCGATGGGCCGCCAGACCGCCGGCGTGCAGGGCATGAAGTTCCGTAACGACGACAGCCTGCTGGCCATGGATGTGGTCCCTGGCGACTCCGACAAGGACCTGTTCGTGGTCACCAACGAGGGCTTCGCCAAGCGCACCGCCATCAGCGAATACCGTCTGCAGGGCCGCAATGGCCTGGGTATCAAGGCCGTGCAACTGGTCGAGGGCCGTGGTGCTCTGGTCGGCGCGCTCGTGGTGTCCGAAGACGATCAGGTCATGGCCATCATGAAGTCCGGCAAGGTGATTCGCTCCAACGTGGACGAAGTCAAGCGCACCGGGCGCAACACCCAGGGCGTGACCTTTGCCAAGCCCGACAAGGGCGACACGATTCTCTCCATCGCCCGTAACGAGGAGAAGGACGAGCCCGAGGATGGCGGCGATGCCGCGGCGAACGGCACCGCCGAGACCGCACAATCCGGCGAGAATGTGAACAACGCGGACGAGGCGTGAGCAGCGTCCTGAAAAGCTGGTAGCCTCGCATACAGCAGAGGCTACCGCCAAGCCTGTTAAGGAGAAACGATGAGCGAGAATCTCGAAGACAACGAGCCCCGGATCATACCGCCGGCAGTCGGCAATACGCAGAACGAGCATGTCGAGCCGCTGATCGGTACTGAGCACGCTCCCCGCGTGGCACGCTCCGTGTCCAGCGATCCGGAAGAATCCGCGTTGCCTCTTCAGTGCCGCCACTCCCGTGCGTCCCGGCACCTCGCCGTAGCGCCCCCAGGGCTCGCCGCATGAGCTTGTCGCTGACCCGCGTGGATGCTTGGTCCGTGGCCAAGGTGACGTTCATGCTGTCCATCGCCGTGGCGATTATTCAGGTCGTTGCCTCCGCGATCGTATGGGTGCTGCTTGATGTGGTCGGTGTATTCAGCCAGATTACGCAGATTGTGTCTTCCACCGGTCTTGATGCAGGCGGTTTCGATCTCAAGAACGTGTTGTCCCTTACCACCGTGGTCTCCGGCGTCACCATCTTCTCGATTGTCGAAGTGGTGATCTTCACTCTGCTGGCCACCATTGCGGCACTGATCTACAACGTGGTCAGCTCTCTGGTCGGCGGTGTGCACGTTACGCTCGGCGACGACTGATATAGCTATACTGACGGAACTCTCCTCAGTGAACCGCACCCCGGTTGTTGGACTGAAGTAATTCAGATTCGATGATCGGAGGTGCGGTTTCTTATGTGTGGGGATCGCAGGCGTCGTTGCTGGGCCGAGACTTGGGACTCCGGCGACGCTGGGGGTGGCAGGCGTCGGTGTTGGGACAGATTTTGTATCTCTGACGACGCTGTGGAGGCTTACCGTCGTCAGCGGTACAGATCTTGGAGTTCTGCCGACGCTGAGGGTGCGTTCTGTGTCGTATGCGTCCAATTCTTGGCCCTCTGCCGACGCTGGGCACAGCAAGCGTCGTTGCTGGGCCAAGTTTTGGACTGCCGCCGACGCAGAGAATGCACACAGTGGTGTTGGTCTGCCAGCGTGTGGGGCGGATTCTAGTGGTGGTTGCAACACCTGAGGTTTGAGCGGCCTTCCATGGTCACGTTGTCGGTTGTTGAGGTTATCACGCGGCGTCGAGCAGTTCGATGATCTTCTCGCTTGGTTTCATGAACCCGAGG
>ENA-OQIW01000111-OQIW01000111.1-human-gut-metagenome-genome-assembly--contig:-NODE-111-length-18353-cov-1.787447_pt1 | contig 18353 bp, 25 predicted proteins | sample MGYA00242586_ERZ504751 | MGnify/ENA primary metagenome ERZ504751 (study PRJEB26092, sample SAMD00036349) | human gut metagenome | host: Homo sapiens | study: EMG produced TPA metagenomics assembly of...
CTTGACAGTTACCAGGTAGTCACAGCGCCGCAGATCATCATCCAGCAGCGCAAGACCAGGTCGGCTCTCATCGACCATGTTGAGGAAGTACGTCTGATACTGTTCCTTCGTCCTCATTGATGGGTGCATCGTAGTCGATGACAACGAAAAAGGTATTGCCGTTCTTCGTCTGGACTGTGATGAACTGCTTGTTGGTTGCCTTGTCATAGAGCAAGTCGCGGGTGTAGGCGTTGCCTCATCGTCAATCTGCTCACCCTTCGGCTTTTCCGGCGTGGGAGCGACTGCGGGCTGCTGTTCGGGCTGAGTTGCTCCGTGACGGGAAGGTCCTGTTCGGTATCATCGGCGTAGGCAAACGCCGTGACCGAGAAGCAAGACAGAACCATGACGCAGACCGCAAGGACGGTCAGAAAACGAAACTTCTTACGCATTGTCGATTACCTCCGTATTTTCAGCGGGCTTGGTGCCGCCCTTCATGGAAGACAGGAACACCATGATCTGATCCTTGTCCATCACCATAGAGCGCACGGTATTGATGATTTCAAGGTTTTCCAGCTCTGTCTTCTTGTCGTACAGCTCCTTGAGCTGACCTTCGATTTCGGATTTCTTCTTTTCAGCCTTCTCAATGTCGGAGAGGACTTTCTGATACTTGGGATTCATGAAATAACTCCTTTCTTTTAATAGGCGGGTCTTCCGAAGGCGTAGAAATGCTGCTGCCAATAGGAAGAGTTGATGGATGTGTACTGAATGGGATCGCCGCAGTGGATCATGACACCATCCCCAACGTAGATGCCGACGTGGGACACGCCGGGGGTGTCATACGTCCCGACGAAAAAGATAAGATCACCGGGCTTGGCATTCGCCTTTGAAACCGGCGTACAGACGTTGTAAAGCCCCTGTGCGCCGAGCCTCCCGGTATTGACAAGCCCGCTGTTTGTGAGAACGTAGCTCACAAAACCGGAGCAGTCAAAGGATGTGTCGGGATTGGAGCCGCCCCACACATACGGATAGCCGAGATACTTTTCCGCCTCGGTAATCAGCGTTGCAAACTTCTCGTCGTTCAGGTATTCCGGGTTGACATCGTAGTCGGCGGGAGGATTTGTGATGTACTTGTCCACATAGGGGGAGTCACCGAACAGATCCTCACGGTTGCCCAACACCGACATATACGTTGCGTACATGGAAAGTTGTTCCTGAGACATGATGTAGACCGGGACATGGGAGAGATTGAAGTTTTCGAGCTTCACGTTGCAGATGTAGTAGTCATACGGGACGCGGTAGGTTTCCGTGTGCGTATTGCCGTCTGCATCCGTCCATGTGTCGGTCTCCGTGCGGTATCTGGTTTCGACGATGACCTCTTCTGTGAGGATATACTGCTTTTCAAACAGCATTTGGAGCGTACCCTGCACCTCATCCAGCGTAAACTCGCCTCCGTGGAGAGCCGAGAGAATGGAGATCAGCACATAGGGTCATGCTCAATATCGTCCAGATCGAAGTGGTATTCATCGTAGCTGTGAGTGCTTTCGTAGGTGTCGAGATAGCTGTTGCAGCTCTTGCTCCATTTGGCAATACTGCGCCTCCGCGCCCAGCATCGCATCATCCTCGCTGAGATAGGAGGAAGCGATAACCGACGAGCCGGTAGAGGTGAGCATCGAACACGAGCTGATTCCGGCACCGAGCAACACGAGAAGGGCAATTCCGACGCCGATCCAGATGAAGACCTTCTTGTTCTTCTCAAAGAACTCCTTGATCTTGTCGGACGCCTTCTCACCGAGCCTCTTGCCGGTATTCTTTGTGGCAGTCCCGGCAGTCTGAGAACCGGCATTTCGAGCGGCAGCATATTCCTTCTTGATGCTCTGCTTCTGGTAGTGCTTGTTCATGTTCTGCTTCTTCATCTCAGGATGCTCCTGCTGATTTCTCTCATATTGGAGCTTCGCATCAGCAGCATCCGCCTTGTGTTCCAGCTTAGAGACCTTCTCATAAGGCTTGTTGACGCTGCTTTCCCGATGATGACGGAAATGCCTCGCAGCGGTCTCAGCGGCAATCTCTGTTTTATGCGCCGCCTCAACCGCCGAGTTTTCCTGTTCGACCTCATGGATTTTGCCGTGAATGCCGGAAGCGAGGGTGTCACCGACCTTGCGGACGTTATTCTCTGCCTCAAATTGCAGCTTTCCTTTGCCCTTCGGCTTTTTCAGCTCATCCTCAAAATGAAGGCGGGTTTTGCCTTTGCCGGTCTCTTCGTCAAAGACGCGCTCTTTCTTGAGAACCTTGTGCGTGGGCAGCTTCTCACGGGCAGTGTCCAGTCGCTCATGTGCCTTCTCGGACTTCCTTTCGAGCTTCTGCATCCGCTTCGTGGGCGGGACGGCATCGTCCGAGACCGGCTTTGCGGAGGAAGTCTCTGCCGCTTGGGAGAGAACGGCATCCGCATCCACTGCCTCCACTGCCGAGGTTTTGCGCAGCTTGTGTGTGACAACCGTTTCAGCAATCACCGTGCCGGTATGAGAAGAAACGCCGTGCTGCTCTAAAGTTGGAGGCTTGAACGGCGTCTCTGACACGGGAAGCGGTTCGGGTACATTCAGGGGTGGATTTTCTGCCTTTTCTCTTCTGTGACGGACGTTTCCGAGGGCGGCTGTGTGTCGTTATCCTCGGCGTGTTCCACCTGAAACTGACGCTGCTGACGGCGCATCTGCACCTTTTTCTGTTCCTCCGCAGAAAGAGCTTCGGAAGGCTCGGCTGTCTCAGCGGGCTTGACCAGCTCCGCATCTTCCAGCCGCCTTGACACACGCTGCTCGGTGCCAGCCGTCAGGTTTTCCTCAACCGCGCCCTCCCGCGTCATCCGCACGACTACCTTGTCACGGGCTTTAAGTTCCGGTTCCTTGGACATCAGATTTCACCTCCAATCCGCTTGTAGGCAAGCTCGGTGTATTCAGGGTTCAGCTCTATGCCCACGAAATGACGCCCCATCTGTGAGGCAACCATGCCGGTTGTGCCGCTTCCCATGAACGGGTCAAGCACAATGCCGCCTTCGGGACAACCGGCGAGAAGACAGGTTTCAACCAGCTTCGGAGGGTAGGCGGCGTAATGACCGCCCTTGAAGGGAACGGTGTTGATCTTCCAGACATCGCGCTTATTGCGGAGCGGATTGATGTCTGCGTCCTTGATCTCACCATGCTCACGCGGGCGGTTGATGGACTGCGGCTGAGGCTGACCGGGAACAGGCTTGCCGTACTTGTTGCCGCCCTTCATGCCGCGCTTGAGGCGTTCTGCCGTTGCGGGGGCAATCGGCTCGGAGATTGCCTTGTAGTCAAAGAAATACTTCTTGGACTTTGAGAACAGGAAAATATGCTCATAGCAGCGGGCGCAGCGGTCTTTGACGCTCTCCGGCATGGGGTTATCCTTCATCCAGATGATGTCGTTGCGCAGATACCAGCCGGTATCGCGGAGGGCAAAAGCCAGCATCCACGGAATGCCGATCATGTCCTTCGGCTTGCAGCCCTCAACCTTGTTGTTGAGAGCCACAGCCTGACCGTTTCTGCCGGTGGGGTTCTTCGGGTCAATAAAATCACCCTGATTGCCTTTCCCGGCGTAGGTGTCCGAGATGTTCAGCCAGAGCGTTCCATCCGGACGCAAAACGCGCCTGACTTCGGTAAACACTTCCGTCAGGCGCGAGATATATTCCTTCGGCGTTGTCTCTCTGCCGATCTGAGCCTCCATACCGTAATCACGGAGCGCGTAGTACGGAGGGGACGTCACACAGCAATGAACGCTGTCATCGGGCAGGGCTTTCAGGATTTCAAGCAATCGCCGGTATGAATGATGTCAAGTTGTATGGTGGTGTGCCTCCTGTTCTGTTGGATTTGTGTTTCCATTGAAATGTTGGCTGTAAAACCCGACAACATTTCAATGGGCATCAGTCGGAGTAATACTCGCCCGGCTCATAGTCCTCATCTTCCATGAAGTCCTCATCGAGATCGTCAATCTCGTCCGCCCAACGGTCGAAGATTTCCTCTGCTTCCTTCGCCGCCTCACGATAGAGGTTCAGGCGGTTCTTCTCAAAGGCGGCAAAGGCGGGGATGAACTTGCCGAACTCACGGATTGCCTTCACATCCTGCGTGCGCATATCTGCGACGCACTGAATGATTTCGGACATCGTGAGCAGATCGTCGATCATCAGCTCATACTCGCCCTTGGGGATAGATACGGTTTCATCATCACCCGCGTCAGCGAAAGGGGTATTCTCATCGTTGTTGCTACACTCAGAAACATCAACATTGAAGTAAAAGCCGATCATTATCCAACGGCTACTTTGGTCATAATCTGACGCGCTTCCTTGACCTTTTCGTCGATGTCCTCCCTCACATGGAGGTAGGCGCGGTGATGCTTCTTGAGGTCGCTTTCCAGTCGGATCAGATCGGTCAGCTCCCACAGAGCCTTAAACAGCGCGGAGGTGTTCTCTCCGTATTCGATAGCGTCCGCGTAGGGAATGGTAATCATCTTGTTGTTCATGTTCAAAAATCCTCCTTAGTTCTGTACGGTTTCTTCGGGTTTGGTGGTCATGATGCGGTAAAGCTGGGTGTCCTTCGGGAAATCGTCCTTGAAGGGAACGATGGTTGAGCCGTAGAAGATCAGCCCCTCACCGGCATTGGAATTGGTGATGTAGTTCTGCTGGCTGGGCGAGATGTTCAGCGCCTTCGAGAGAATCTGCCGGTCTCCGGACGCCTGATTCAGAAGGTAGACAAAATCCGAGTTTTCAAAGATGTTCTCCACCTCGCGGGACGCAAGCAGATCCTTGACGTTCTGCGTGATTCCGGTCGGGATGCCGCCCCATTTTCTGAAACGCTTCCAGATTTCAACGCTGTACGCGGCGGTCTGTTCCTCTTTCAGCAAAAGGTGGAACTCGTCCATGTAGTAGCGCGTTGCCTTGTGCTGGGCGCGGTTGATGGTAACTCTGTTCCACACCTGATCCTGCACGATCAGCATACCGAGCTTTTTGAGCTGCTTGCCGAGTTCGCGGATGTCATAGCAGACGAAGCGGTTGTTGACATCCACATTCGTTCTGTGATTGAAGACGTTCAGAGAGCCGTGAACATAGATTTCAAGGGCAGTTGCGATGCGCTGTGCCTCCGGCTCCTTCTGATTTCTCAGAATGTTGTAGAGGTCTTCGAGGATCGGCATTTTCTCCGGCTTGGGGTCTGCAAGAAACTCCTGATAGACCATGCGGACGCTGCGGTCGATGATGGTTTTCTCCACCGGCTGCAAGCCGTCCTTGCCGCCGACAATCAGCTCACACATGGAGAGGATGAAGTCGGATTTCAGCGTCAGCGGGTTTTCCTCTTCGGAGTAGTTCGTGTTGATGTCCAGCGGATTGATGTAATCCGTGCTGACCGGCGAAATGCGGATGACCTGACCACCGAGCTTCTGCACGAGGGGAAAATACTCGGCTTCGGGGTCGCAGACGATGATGTCATCCTCCGTGATGAGGAAGGCGTTCGTCATTTCACGCTTTGCGGAGAAGGACTTACCGGAACCGGGCGTACCCAAGATCAGTCCGTTGGGGTTTTTGAGCTGCTTGCGGTCAACCATGATCATGTTGTTGGACAGCGCATTCAGCCCGTAGTAGAGAGCTTCGCCGCCCTGAAAAAAGCTCCTGCGTGGTGAACGGCACGAAAACCGCTGTGCTGGAAGTGGTCAGTCCGCGCTCGATCTCCACCTGATTGACGCCGATAGGCAGAGAGGACATCAGCCCTTCCTCCTGCTGAAAGTCAAGACGCTTGAGCGCACAGTTATACTTTTGGGCAATGGCGCGGTCTGGAACACCGCATTTTCGAGCTTCTGGCGATTGGTTGCCGTATTCATGATGAGGATGGTCACAAGAAACAGTCTCTCATTGCGAGTCTGGAGATCCTGCAACAGACGCTTCGCCTCACCGCCGAAGGTGGCGAGATCGGACGGGATGATGTCCATATCGTAGCCGGAGCGGACAGCCTTTTTCTGCTCTTCAATCTTCATCTTGTCGAGGTCGGTGATCTTCGATTGATGCTCTTGATCGCCTTCGCCTGGTCAATCGTCCGGATATGAAAATTGACCGTGATGTTGCTGTCCATCTCAAGGAAGTCGGCAAGCATACGGTCATTGAGTTCCGGCGCGAGGATTTGCAGGAAGCTCACCGCGCCGATGGTTCTGCCCATCTTGAAACACTTGCCTTCACGGAAGTCAAAGGAAGTGGGCGAGATGAAGTCCTTCGTACTGAGTCCTGTCCGAGCAACCATGTCAAAGGAAAAGCGGAACGGCTCGTTGGTGTCCATGTTGAACACATCATGAAGCACTTTCAGCCGCTCGTAGCCGGACAGCGGCTCCGTCCTCACGCCGAGGGTTTTGAAGTTGTTGAGAATGTCGGTCTCAATGCGTTCGAGCTTCGGCTTTGCCGTGCGGAGGGAGTCTGCCTCAATGCCGAAGGTGATGTACTTCTTCTTGACCAGTCCGTTGTTGCCCTTGGTGAGCTGACTTTGCAGCATACCGGAATACTCAGAGCGGATGTCGTTGAAGGCGTCCTCCTGTGCCGGAATGTTGATGCGCTTGCGGAACTCATTGAGACTTGCCTTCTGATTGATGAAGGAGAGCTGGACGAAAATCGAGCTGTCGAAGTAGTTCAGAAAGTCGCACCAGTTCTCAAAGATGGCAGTTTTGTCCTCGTTCTGCGCAAGCTGGTAGTTGATGTCCTCAAAGGCGATGGACTTGGTATAGAGCCGGTTATTCACCTTGCAAATACCGTCGCGGCACATCTCCACATAGGGAATGGTCTGCTGGGCGGACTTGCGGACTTTCTTTGCCTTCCTGTCCTTTTTCTTCTGCATGACGATCCGCTTCTTTTCCTGAGCGGAAAGGGCGTCGCCGTAAACGACGCCGTTTTTGACCGTCATCTTAGGCTTTGCCTTTGCTGTGCTGTTGTTCAAGCTGCAATTCCTCCTGTTCTTTGATTTTCTGCTGAATCTCAGCGTAGAGATTGTTTGTGCGATAGGGACGCACCTTGTCCCGGATGAACATGGACTGTACGATGTGGTACAGATACTTTTCGGCGGGCTGACCGTCCTTCTCGTAAAGCGCGAAGAAGATAAACGGGAGCATGATAACCACCATCAGCATTGCCGCCGTAGACAAGTCGAGATGCGCCTTCGCCAGAAAGAAGATCGGGACACCGACTGCCGCAGCGATGGAAAAACAAATGAGCTGCCGCTTGGTCAGGTTGAACATGACCTTCGTTTTGACGCGGTTAAGATCCTTCGGGACCGGAACAAATGCCATTGACTGTTTCCTCCTTTCTAAGCTGCTTTTCATAGCGCAGCTTCATTTGTGCGGGATATTGATCCTCCTTCGGCTGACGCTTGCCCGTCCAGCGAAGCCCACCCGCTTTGCCTTGACAAATCCAGCCGGAAGCCCGAAGGCTTGCACCGTTTTCACTTTCCAGCGTGTAGGTGATGATGCGCTTATAGCCCATAGCCGCAGCAGCTCTTGCCGCCGCGCCGTAGAGAAAGCTGCAAGCGTTCTTCGCCCCGTTGGTGCATAGCCTTGTGACCTCCAATGTGAAGCCGTCATCCAGATACCGGCTGACGGGACGCCCGGCGATGATTACGCCGACCAGCTCACCGTCTGCTTCACAGCCGATGGAAAACTTGTGACCGGCAACCGGCTTGTGATGTCGGTGATACTTCCGGACATACTCGTTGGCGTCACGAAGAGAGATGGGTTTTAGCCGCAGCATGGTGTTTCCTCCATAGGAAGATGAGCCGTGCATTCGACCTCGTTGCCCCAAACATCCCAGCCTTCGGGAGACTGACGGGCAAAAAGCTCTACGCGGGGAATGTCTCCCATGAGCCGAACAATGCGTTCCCGCGCCTCATCCGGCTTTTTGGAATGCTCTTCGATGTGGCTGAGGATGACCTGACGCACACCGGCGTCAACTCGCTTCGGGTGTCCCTTCGTAGCAAGGATGCAGATTTCCGCGTTTGCCCTTGTCCAATACCCCATGCCGGTGAAGAGGTCATCGTTCCTGCGGTTTTGCTTCACCCATACAAAAGCCACGGTCTTATAAGAAAAGCCCCATGCCGTCAGCACTTCGAGTGCTTCACAGAGGCACGGAACGTGATCCAGAGAAACAGAGCGCAGTCCTTAGCGGCAAGCTCACCGACCGGAAGCGCTTGATGTCTTCAATGCACATTGTCGGGTAGTGGCTTTCCGCCGACCGTCCCTGTCCCTTCTTGGAGTAAGTCCGATACGCCCAAGGGGGATCGGCGTAGATGATGCTGTACTTCTTCATGCTGCCGACCTCCTTAGTGCGCATGGAAAATGGATTTTGCGAGGCTTCCGGTCTTGAACAGCGAGAAGCACAGAATGACCGTGTACGCTGCCACAGAGAACAGAGCCGAATGAATGTTGTCTGCGATGATCATGCCGTTGATCAGCACCGCATAGATGCCGACACAGACCATGATGAGGAAGCCCTGAAATGCCAGAGCGAACAAGCCTTTCAGATAGTTCGTGCCGATGCTGCCCCATTCGCGGTTGCTCATGGTTGCAATAGGAATAGGCGCAATGCTCACGGTGCAGTAAATCTCAATCATGCGCCCGTAGAGGATGACCGTAATGAGGATTGCCATGATTTTGAGGCACAAGCTGATCAGGAGCGTTTCTATCGACAGTCCGAGCAGTTCTCCGACGCCCATGTTCTCCATGCCGGTACGCATCTGCGCAATCGTCGCGTCAATGTCAATGCTCGTGTTGCCGTGGATTACTCCGGCTGCACCGGAAACCACGTTCTGCCCGATGTCGAATACTGCCATCACGATGTCAAACGTATGCGTCACGAGGTAGATCGCCACAGCCGCCTTGAAAAACCACTTGAAGAACATCCAAGTGTCCATGTCGTGAAGGTTGTTTTTCTCGGTGATCATGGAAATCAGCTCGTAGCACAAAACGAAGGTGATGATGATACCAGCGATGGGGACTATCACGTTTTCGGATAGTCCCCGGATCATCTGGTACACGCCGCCGTTCCAGCCGGACGTGTTTGCCCAACTTCGGCGGCAATCGTTCCTACCTTCTCGTTGACATCGGTGAACATATTGGTCAGGTTGCTCTCGATCCATCCGATCAGCATATCCTTGAGAGCTTGTTCGATCTTTTCTAAAATGCTGCCCAATATTTCACCACCCTTCGGTTAAGCTGGGCTTGCCGTGGATTAGCCGAACAAACCGGAGAGCAGGGGGATGAGGGTCGTGCCGATCAGAACCACACCGCCGCCAGCCATGAGCTGCTTGATGCCCTGAGACTTAGCGCCGGGGTTGTCGTTGCCGTAGCCTTCCATGAGGTTGACAACACCCCACACCGCAAGACCCGCACCGAGGGCGATAACAAGCGTCTGGAGAACCGTAACTGCCTGATTGATAAATGCCATACTTGAATTTCCTCCTTAAATCGTTGGTGAATTGTGAAGGGCGAGTGCCTTTTCCAGCACCCGCCCCGATGGTTACTTCTGCGCGGCTGCCGGATTAACCGAACAGACCGGAGAGCAGAGGGATGAGGGTCGTGCCGATCAGCACCACACCACCGCCAGCCATGAGCTGCTTGATCCCTGAGACTTGGCGCCGGGGTTGTCGTTGCCGTAGCCTTCCATGAGGTTGACAACACCCCACACAGCAAGACCCGCGCCGAGCGCGATAACGAGCGTCTGAAGAACCGTGACAGCCTGATTGATGAAAGCCATAGATTTTCCTCCTTGATTTGAAAAAGATTGGTTGTGTATTTTTGAAAATGGGCATAAAAAAGAAGCCCCGTCGCTGTTCTGCTTTGGGAGCCATCAGGCTTTACCCACTGCGCAGTGCAGCGACGGGGCTTTAATCCGCTTCGACCTCGCCCATATCATAGAGGTCGAATGTGTCATCGGGCTTGACTACCAGCTTGTGCTGCCGGTATTTCTCGATGTCAAAGGCGTTCCGCTTGTCGTAGTCGGAGAGCTGCCGGTACTTTGGATGCTTCGTGATGTCGTATTTGTTACTGAGAAAAGGTCTCACGCCTCGAAGCTGCAAAATACACTTGGCTCCGTCCATGACGGCGATCTCATCCTGAGACATCAGTTCTTTGCCGGTTTTCTGATAGTTCAAGCCATAGGAGTTGTTGTTGGAACGGGTTTCTGAGGTGTTGTAAAGGTCGATTGTCTCCTTGTCCCAGCACCTCGCTGATTTCCTTGAGAGTCGATTTTTCTTTTCCGCCGAGGAAAAGTGTGCAGTCGCAGTTGCCCGTGATGGTGTCCGCCGCATCCTTGTAGATGGTCTTGAGCTGAGACTGGGACTGCAAGATGATTGACGCCGAGATTTCCCGGCTTCGGATGGTGGCGATGAGCTTATCAAACTTCGGGATTTGACCGATGTTCGCAAACTCGTCAAGCAGACAGCGCACATGGACGGGAAGCCGCCCGTTGTAAGCGTCATCTGCTTTGTCGCAGAGAAGGTTGAAGAGCTGGGAATACATGATTGCCGCAACGAAGTTGAAGGTGTCATCGGTATCCGAAATGATGACGAACAGCGCCGTCTTTCGGTCTCCGATGGTGTCCAGCTCCATCTCGTCGTAGCTCATCAGCTCCCGCAGCTCTGCGATGTCGAAGGGCGCAAGCCTTGCACCGCAGGAAATTAAGATCGACTTAGCGGTCTTGCCAGCAGCCAGCTTGTATTTGCGGTATTGCTTGACCGCGAAGTGATCCGGGTCACGGGCTTCCAGCTCGTCGAACATGACATCCACTGGGTTCTTGAAGGTCTCATCGTCCTCTCTGGCTTCCGAGGCATTGATCATTTCGAGCAGGGTAGTAAAGTTTTTCTCGTGGTCGGGTGCTTCGTACCAGATGTAACCGATGAGGGCTGTGTAGTACAGCTTCTCCGCCTTCACCCAAAAATCTTCGCCGGATTTATCGCCATCTCCCTTCGTGTTGACGATGATCGTATTGACCAGCTTGAGGATGTCCTTCTCGCTGCGGATGTAGCTGAAAGGATTGTAGTGCATGGATTTCCGGAAATTGATGGTATTCAGCGACTTGATGACATAGCCGCCCTTTTCGAGCATCTTGCCGCACTCCACCAGTACCGTACCCTTCGGATCAGTGACAACGTATGAACTGTGCATCTGCATCAGATTTGGTTTTACAAAAAAGCGCGTCTTGCCTGAGCCGGAACCGCCGATGACAAGGATATTTTTGTTGCGGGCGTATTTCGGCTGCTTCGGGCGGCTGTTCATGGTCAGGAACTCCGTCTGCGTTAGAATGACGTTGTTCGAGAACTCCGGATCCGTGTACGGCTTGATGTCTTCCGACTTGCCCCAGCGGGCAGAGCCGTACTCTTCGCCTTGCCGGAACTTCTTGCGGTTCTTGCCCTTGACATAGACCGCCAGCTTGAGCAGTACGCCAGCCGACAGACCGATGAGAAGATCGACGGGATGAAAGCTGGGCAGCGGATTTGCAAAGGCAGAGCCGAACACGGCAAAGCCGTTTGTCAGCTTGTCGATGAACGCTGCGCCGGGGGCGAGACGAAACAAGGCGGCGATCTTATCCGCGAAGTAGAAGGCGAAAACATACGGAAGGTTCAGAAGAATGAGCTTCTTCACATCGGGCTTGTTCACAGCTCCACACCCCGATCCTTGGTTTTGACCTTGACCTTCTCCTTGTGCTGCGCCTTGCTCTGGGCTTTCTCCTGATCCAGCTTGTGCCGGATGGACGGCTGTTCCTTCTGCTTGACCGTCTTGGCGGAGAACTCCTTGAAGGCGGCGGTCATCACATCAACGTCCCGCCCCTTGAAGAAGACAAGGTAGTTTGGCGGCTCGATGGAAACGTCCTTCTTGAGCGCAAAGTCCAGACCGTATTTGCTGGCAGTCCGCTCAAAGGACTTGATGTTGCCATCCGTCACTTCGATGTTGGAGATAGCGGCGTTCTGGCTCATCAAATGCTTGATGGACTGCTTGCCGCGATAGGTTTTTGGCTGCTGCATCTGCTTCTGCGCCTTTTCAATCTCCTGAACGAACTTGTCCAGAGCCTTTTTCAGCACCTCGCTGAGATTTTTCCGCCCTTGATCATGATTGCAACAACTTTGGTGTTGACTTCATCCTGCATTGCAGTGATACCTCCTTTCCTTGAAATGATTGAGGGAATGCTGCCTCAGCTAAGGCGGCACAATCCGGCGATAGATGATTTTCATTTACACTGTCCTCCTTTCCGAGCATTGCTCACGATGGTATTCATTAAAGAGTGTCTTCACAAAGGCTATAATCGTAGGTCTTCGCTTCTTTGACCCTGCCGATCTGTCCTGCCCGTAGAAATCATGATTGACGAGCGCGGAGTAGTAATTGTCTATCGTCAGAGAGGCGTTATACAGAGCGGTCAACAGGTACGCCCGGATATTACGGATGTCTGACGGGTTCTTGTTCATTGCTTCCAGAACGTACTCTATGTGGCTGCTATTCAGCTTGAGAAAGCGGGACTTAACCACTTGCTGCGGCATATCCTCGCCATTGATACGGATGGTCGGAGCGGTAGAGCAGACGGCATCCAGCATGATGTCCATGATCTCCCGGAAGCGGTCTTTATCGAACTTCGGATCCTGACAGAGAATGTTGTAGTCAAGATTCTCTTTGATAATCTCTTCATACTCGCTTCGCTCATCCATCCTGTCCATCCCATCAAGATTGATGGATTGATAGTTCTTTGAGAGAGTATTTCTTTCTTGAGTAATTACTTGGATAGTATTTCTTTGTGCGGGATTTTCCCTATGGGGATTCTCCACGTCTGGATTCTCCACATCGGGATTTTCCCTGTGTGGATTATCCCTGTGTGGCAAACCGGCTTGCGGCATCTCATAGATGTCGAACTCCGTGCTGACCATTCTGCCCTTATCATCTCTGCCACGGTGACGGACAAGGTAGCCGTTTTCCTCAAGCTCCTTGAGTGCCGAAAGTATGGCGTCGGGACCTTCCTTACAGAGTGCCGCAAGACCACGGGTGGAGAACTGCCAGCCGTCGTTGAAGGACAGCATCTTTGAGAGAAGACCGACTGCTTTGAGGGAGAGGTTCTTATCTCTCAGGTGGGTATTGCCCATGACCGTGAAGTCACGGGTTTTATTGACGCGATAGACTGACACATGATCACCCTGCCATTTCCGTAGATACTTCAACGCCGCAGATTCCAAAGTAGCGGATGCGGATGACGTTCTTGCCCTTCGGGGTGAAGTAGGTCTGAGAGCCGGTATAGCGGAAGGTCACGAAATCCCGGACGATGAAGAGTCCTTCGTTGCTCTTCTTGTTGTAGGGAAGAAGCTGACCGGAGGGAGAGCGGAACAGATACCCTTCGTTAAGCAGGAATTTGACGAACTTGCGCTCCGGGATTTTCAGTTCCTTCGCCGTGGTGCGAATGTTGGTGCAATCATCTGGATTGACGAAGGCGTCAAAGTAATCGGCTTTCGGTCTTGCGATGCCCAGCTCCGCTTCAAGGGCATTGGCGCGATTCGTTTCCTTGAGCAAGGTCTGCGCAAGCTCTATGATGACCGCCGGTTCCTTCTGAATGCGGTCCAGCAGGGATTCCGTCATGTAGCAGCCGGTCTTGCGGATCATGGGAACAACCTCATCGAACAGCCAGTGTTCAAATCTTTCCGCCGAGGGGAGTTTGCTATGGACAATTAGCCTGTAAACATCACCCTCCGTAATGTAGGAAAGGGACTGCGTACCGCCGCTCGTAAGGGTGTCCCGTTTTAGGACACCCTTGCAATGGTCAATAATTGCCTTGCCGGGTCTGGCATATCCCAATGCTCTTGCAACATCTGAGCCGCAGAACAGAAGTGTTTCTCCGTCGAGGATCGTCCTCACCTCACCGAACTGTTCATTCTTGAAGACTTCGATTTTGTTATCCATGACAGGTTTCCTTTCCGGCATCAGATGTGCCACTTTGATTTTTGAGTGTAGAAACGGGATTGCAGCAGTAGGGACACTCTGCAAACACGCAGGACTGATATTTCCAGTGAGGACGGTGAAAGCGGCAGCTTCGGCACTCAGGGAGAATGCCATCCGCGCCGCTGTCAAAATGCTCAAAGCCGGGTATGGTCTGCATCAGCAATTCCAGTGCTTGCAGATCACCGGCTGTCATGCGTTTCATGCTTAAAAACTCCTTTCCTTCGCCGCATCGCCAGCAAATATTCCGGCTTTTGGGCAACAAAAAAGAGGGTTTGCTTCTTACTCCAAATTGGAGAAGAAACAAACCCTCTTCGTTTACGATGTAGTTCAGATGATTTCTCGGATGGTATGAATGACACCGAGCAGCAGCCCGATGAAGAAGGCAAGTCCTCCGATAAGACCGCCTATGATTAAGTTCAATGCGAAGATGCCGACTGAGCCGGAGATACCGTAGCCGCTGGGAACGAGCCAGAGGCACATTCTCCGGATGCCGAATGGCAAGCCGACGCAGATCCACATAAGGAAGTAGTCACATACGCCGTCAGGCATATAGATCGGCTTGAGAAATGACGCGAGGCAGAACGCAAGCGCGATTGGAAGCAGAACCTCCTTCAAGAAGACTTTGATAGCACCCACTATATCCTCCTTCTGCCGGAAGTGTGCAGCGGCACACTCCGGCTTGCTTGATTATTGTGAAAGTCCTTTGTTTTCGGTCAAAAAAAGAAGGGACTAAGCCAGAATGCCTTGGTTTTCAAGGTCTTTCTGATTTAGTCCTATTATCGCACAATAATCTTTGGTAATGACTGTTGCCACCTTTCCTTCCCGGATATCATCCAGAAGTTCCTGAAAGGCAGGGCGGTCAGAGTTCGTACCGCTGTAACCATCATCAACATAGAACTGGCAATTCCCGAAACCGTTGCGTGTGGCATACTCCATAAGCATCGCCTTTTGAGTGCGGATGCTCAGGCTTTCGCTGTTTGAACCGTCATCTTTTGACAGTCGGCAGTATAAAGCAGTTACTTTTTTGTCCTTTTCCATGTGTACCTCCATAATGGAAAAGAGACTCATCAATCACATTGTAGCGGATGCTGCGTGACGATGCAAGCCCTTTTCCGCAGTAAAACGTCCAATTAGCCAGCGGCGAGATACGATTCGGCAGTTTTACGAATTTCTTCTTCCGCAAGCCGCTGAAAAAGCGTATTCATCGGCACATTGCCGATATAATGGCGTTCCACGATCAGGCGCACGGACTTCGGACTTCTCGGCGCACGTTTGCGTGTGGTGGGCTTCTTCTCAGATTTTTCTTTGTTCAAGGGCAGACCTCCTCATTCATGTGGTGCAAATACGGAAAGGAATGGATGGATGGATTCTATTCGTTTTTCTCTTTTTGTTTTATTACGTTGGTTAGGTGAAAGTTTTCTTTGATACAGTCTTAAAGGCTGCTATACTGCATAGGAAAAATATCTTTTGCAGATGCCATTAAGAATCTGCATCACAGAATCGTGATTTTGGCGGTTCTTGAATCGTGAAAAACGCAGAACTATTCAACATTTGGAATTTTCACAAAGATGTGATTGGGCGAAGAAAACCGCGTTCGTCTGCGCTCAATCAATCCCGCAGCGTCCAATTCCTTAAGCGCACTGGAAACACTGACAGTGCTGCGCCCTAGCTGCTCAGCCAAAGAGCAACTCGTAAAAATGACAAACACGAATCCACGTTCATCTATCCAGAGATTTTTCTGCGAGAGCGTGGCACGGTCGAGTAGCAGCACATAAGTCATTTTTGCAGTCTGACTCAGGTCAAGTTCCAAAAGGAAGCGTGGGTATGGGAGAAACGGCGGCAGCGGAGTTTGCGTGGTAAGATATTCTGAAATGTTGATCACCTCCAGCTGAAGCAGAAATCAGGAACAAAGAGTATGTAACGAGAATTGGTGGGTTCCAATTCTCCAGTCGCAGAAAAGCACGAAACAAGTGCTCAACTGCGTTAATAAGTTAAGGTCTCCCATATTGGTCCTCGACTTCCCTAGGAGTGGGGAATCGTCCGGCGGCGGGCTTGCACCGCACCATTGGCATTTCAGCCACCCCGTCTTCGTTATGACCGGGCTGCGAGTTACAGAAGTACCTTTTGTGAAGTACCGGACGATTGAACTATTCACTTGTCAAGGAACATATGGAAGATTTCTGGACTTTGACGGACGAAAAACATCCTTCTACTTGGTAGCCGATGAAAAAGGCCATTTCGTAGCATTGCAAGCAATTTTGTAAACAAAACGTCATAATAGTCCGAGAATGGTCTTGAAAAAGATGCCCTACACTTGGTAGGCATCGAGAACGCCTGTTTCGTAGCATTGGTGAGAAACTTGTAATTGAATTGTAATTCTTGAGACCAAATCTCCGCTTTTGAAAAAATCCTCTCAATAGGTAGGCAACGAAAACAGCCCAAAGACAACCATCTTTTTGAGAATTAACAAAAAGGTCACAAATGACCGACTTTCAAAGAGGCGCTTCTACTATTAACAGAAAAAGTGGCCTAAAATGGGGGGTGTTGGAGAAAATTTCTGCCTTAAAAGTACGCCTCTACTCACTAGCCAGCGAGAATAGCCAAAAGCCAGCAAAAAACAAATGAATTATGTATTTCTGCCACTGATTGCAACGGCATATCGGTGACAGAAATATCGTTTAGAGCGATTCTTCGCGGTTTGGGGTAGTGGAAGTCGTTTTGTGGTGGGACTTTTTCTGCTGAAACTGCTCCAGCTGTTTCAGCACCGATTCCTTCTCCGGCATCTTACCGCCCGGTGCAGAAAGCTGCTGCTTATTCAGCACCATGTCAATATACTTGCGGATATTTTTCAGGGCAGAGACGTCCGGCTGCAAGGTTTCCAGTTGGGTACGCAGTTCTGCGCTGCCGGATTGCAGCGCAGAAAATTCGGCATCCAATGCCGAAAAATTCACCGCTGTGCTGCCGTTTAGCTTCATCAGGGTGCGGACAGCTTTGTTGAAGGTGTCCAGTTCCTCCTTGTGCTGGGCAGCATAAGCGTCCTTGGTCAGCTTGAAGTTTTTCTTCATAAAGGTATCGTGGACAGGTTTTAGCTTGGCATGGACGGCGGCAGCGTCCTTGATCTGGGCAATTGTCCGCATACAGTTTTCGTTCTGCTTCAACTGCCTGCGGAGAGGAGCAGCGGTCTGGTTTAAACTGTCAATGGCTTGGTTCAAGTCCTCAACGGTGTTCAGAGAATGGGCTTTCAGGTAGTCCACAGCCCGTTTGACTTCCTCAAAGTCCCGGACAGTGCATTTCAGTTTTGCCTTGCCAGACCAATCGCTGCGCTGCTCGTTGCGGAGGTTGAAGTAATCCACCAGCAGGTCGGACAGCATTGGCTCCTTGGCTTGTTCCAGTGCATCCAAAAGAATCTGCTTCTTTCATTCAGGTCTGCGATCCAGCGTTGCAGCCCACGGATGGCACTGCGGATGGACTGCATCAGGCTGTTGGAGGTACGAATGTCCCGGTTCAGGTTGCCGAGAAAAGTTTCTACTCCACGCTTTTCCATCTGGTGTGCAGCGGGACCGAGATGGATGGTCGGTATCTGCTGGATGCCCTGCCGCTCAAAGGAGCGCAGGTCAACACGTTCCGGTCTGCCAGCCGCTTCCAAATAGCGGTTGGTGATGGTCTCCCAGCTGTGCCGCCAGATCTCGGCGTACTTCTGGTCGTTCCAGTCCACGGTGTTTTCCTTGTGGCACTTCCAGTTGCCGGAGGGGAGTTGGATGCGCTCGCCGTTCTCGTCAAGGTCGTAAACCTTTCGGGCTTTTGGAAGCCACCTGCCGTGTTCATCCATTGCCCGGAGCGTCAGCAGAATGTGGGCGTGTGGGTTGCATCTCCCTTGTCGTGGATGGCAAAATCGGCAATCATGCCCTTGGAAACAAACTGCTCCTGAACAAAATTCTTTTATCATGGAGAGATATTGTTCTTTCGGCACCTCCACCGGAAATGCCAGCACGATGCGCCGGGCAAGCTGGGAGTTCCACTGGTTCTCCACGGCTTCTACGGCGTTCCAGAGCGTTGCCCGGTCTGCATATCCGGGCGGCGCATGGGACGGCAGCATGATTTCGGCATGGACAAGTTCTTTCTTCTTGTTGTAGAATTTCGTTTTCTGGTCGTACTCGCTGAACAGCCGTTCGCCGCTCTGGTAAGCGGCCCCGGCAACAGCGGACTGCCCTTGGCTGCGCTTGACGATCGTGATTTTGAAATGCGGACACGGAATAGGCATCACCCCCCAAACAAAAAGACCGCCCAGCAAGATTGCTCTTGATGAACGGTCAGGAATCGTATTCGGTTGTACTCGCCGCCTTGGAGCGGAGTGCTGTGCGCTTCGGTCTCAGGCGGGA
>ENA-OQIW01000112-OQIW01000112.1-human-gut-metagenome-genome-assembly--contig:-NODE-112-length-18237-cov-1.807178_pt1 | contig 18237 bp, 15 predicted proteins | sample MGYA00242586_ERZ504751 | MGnify/ENA primary metagenome ERZ504751 (study PRJEB26092, sample SAMD00036349) | human gut metagenome | host: Homo sapiens | study: EMG produced TPA metagenomics assembly of...
CTATTGCTGAACCAGATGACAAATCCAAGATGAAATAATAATCAATAAATAAGACGAAATAACTGCAAACAACGCCAAAATAGATGCATCAGCCAAGCCCATTCCGACTGAGATTTCATTAGCCAACCATTGTGCAGCCTTGGTAGTAAGTAAGGCAGAACCCATGCTAATTCCCACACCTAAAAGCATAAGAGTCCCCCACGAAATATGACTTTCTGCCTGTTTCCAAGTCATAATGCCTGTCCAAGGTAATAGCATTAAAGTTACAGCTAAAATTGTTGTTGTCGTTGTATCGAAATTATGTAAGAACCCTTCAGTTACCCATAGCAATATCAATCCAGCAGAAATTGCTAAAAGTTTCTTTTCGGCAGGCGTAACTGCACCTAACTCCTCTAACTTAGCCTTTATAGTTTCGGCGCCACCCTTGATTTCATCCAGTTCAGGTGGCAACATATACATCGCAATAAAGTACAATATAATAGACATAACAATAGCAAACGGAGCTGCCGCAATGAACCACTGCATCCAAGATATATTACCATTTAAAAGTCTTTCAATAAAACCCATTGTAACCATATTCTGTGCTGCCGCAGTTTTAATTCCTGTATTCCAAATGCTTCCAGTTTAAATAGTGACTACCATTAATAATGCAGCAAGCCTACTTCCGGTCTTCATCCCAAACGCAGAAACAATACCTAATATAACCGGGACCATGCATCCTACACGAGCAGTAGTACTTGGAACTAAGAAAGCGAGTATAATACCAACCAAAATCATCCCTGCGACTAAACGATTAGTCTTACTTCCGATACGTGACAAAATAAATAATGCAATTCGTTTGTCAAGTCCGGTCTGTGTCATTGCCGCAGCCAAGAATAATGCTGCACCAACTAAAATTGTAGCACTGGCTGAAATCCCCATAAAAGCCATTTTCAACGCACTGCCAGTACCATAAATTACATCAGGCTTGCCGACTTGAGGGGAAAACCCTACACATATAATCATTAATAATGAAAGAATTGCCGCACTAACCGGATAAGATACGGCTTCAGTGAGCCAAATTATAACTGCAAAAACCAAAATACCTAACATTCTATGCCCTGCCGTTGGTAATTCAGTCGGTGTAGGTAACGCAAAAATTGCGGCCAACACTAATAACGCTATTAACATACCGTATTTTTTAAAAAATGGAACTTTCTTTTCGGTTACGATTTCCATGCTTATACTCCCTTCATATATAAACGGAAAATACCAGGAATACGAAAGTCAAAATTTTAATTATTTATTTTGCTGCATTTCAACAACCCATTGCGGAGCAAGTTGTGGTAATTCTGTGCCATTTTTTTTAGCTTCTCTATACGCTGCAATTGTTTTATTCCGATTATCTTCGTATAAAGCTTTTTCCTCAGCGGCACTCAAAACTATTTCTATATATTTTTAGGTATTACACATACACCATCTGAATCACCACATACTAAATCTCCAGGCTCTACGACAACACCAGCCCAGGTAATAGTTGTGTTGATATTTCCTTCGGCCTTTTTGATTGGTCCTCTCGGCATTAAACCTTTACTATATACAGGAAACTTCAGTTCTATAGTTCCATCAAGATCTCTTGTATAACCATCAATAACCATACCTTTAAATCCCACTGCTTGACATGCACCCATGATTAAATCGCCAAAATACGCTCTTTCCCTATACCCTTTACCATCAATTACCATGATATAGCCATCTGCTTTAAAATTATAACTTGCTATATGAATTGGGTAGTTATTTCCCTCAGCCGCTTCTACAGTAAGAGCCGTACCAACCACTGTAGCTCCTCTTACACAGGGTTGATGTCTGCGTCCATACAACCTCCATTAGGAATATCAATTTTAGCGGCTTTCACTCCATCCAAAATTAATGCTACATTTAATTTTTCAGCTCTTTTAATAATATCTTCCGGTAACAATGGTGCACATTCATTAATCATAGTTTTATCCCTCTTATTGATAATTCGGTCAGGAATTATCCCCTTTATCTAATCTATTTTAGAAATATAAATTTATACTAATTCATCACCTGCAATAGGAAAAAAGCTTGAAAATGCCTCTCCATATTTATAAGTCTGATTACCTGAAATTCTTCTTAAATGATTGCCTCGAAGATTTGCTCTTTCTGTATAATACTGAATGAGATGATGCTGTGCCTGGAAACACTGCATCACCGCAACTTTTTGTTCATAAACCTCTGTAATATCTACTAACTCATCAGGAACAAATTGTGATAGTTCAGTTTGATGAGGTTCAAACCCAAATAAACGCATTTGTTTAGTCGTTGGAAGATTATCTACAATAACGCCTCTTGAATTTGAATGAATAGAGCATTCAAATACAAACTCTGATACATCATTATGATCAGGATTTAATATTGTCTTTTCCTTTTTTATCATGCGTAATAATGATGTCTGGTCTAACTTCTCTAATTTTCTTTACCATTCTCTTTCGAATATCTTCCGTAAGATACGGTCTCATTGGATAATCTGGAAGATCCCAAAACTCAATATTTTTAACGCCAAGAATTTCTGCGGCTTTAGTTGTTTCCTCTAGTCGATTCTGCTTTACAGTATCATACGTGGCTCCTTCTTTTTTCCACTGTGCTGCACTCTCACCTCTAACCCCAAAACTTAAAACCACAACATCCACATTAGCACCATGTTTAATGTATTTTGCAATTGTACCACCCGATCTCCATACATAATCTGCTGCATGTGCACTTACTACTAAAATTCTCTTGCCTTCCATAATAGTTCCTCCTAAATTACTCTAATCATTTTACTTAAACCCAATACAATCTTTTATTCAATGTCATTTTTCCCCAATAAAATTTTTAGATTAATTACAACCATAGTTCGAATTTCATCCTCAGAAAAACCTTTTTGTAAAAGTCTTTCTGCAAACTCTGCTAACCCTTCGTCTGGATAACACAGTTTTGTATTACCAAGATCAGTGGCAAGAATACAATTATCTGGCCCTACTTGTCTTATCTGATCTGCCACTATGTCAAACGCTACCTTGTCCGTCTTCCATGTTGTATAACACTGTTCAATCTTAGCTCCATAATCAATAAACTTTTTTTGATCTTCAACGGAATAAAATGTAGTTGGAAATGTTGCATGTGTAATAAGTATATTTTTAACATTTCGTTTAGCTGCTTCAGGAACCAGCTTATAAGCTTCTTCATGAGAGATATGTCCGGTTGCTAAAATCAAATCGTATCTAGCTATAACATCTAAAACATCATAAACTTCTGGCTTCAACTGACCAAATTCATCAAGGATATTAATCGTAGGAACCTTAATTCCCGCATTCTTCATCTCAATTCAATAGACGCCAGAAGGCTAATTTTTATTTGGATCTCCATTAAATTGATGTGCCATTTCATGTTCACTGTCACAAGTAGGAAACCAAACCAATTTACAATTATCTCGAGCCGCCATTTCTACAGCCGGTGCATTTATTCCTCCGACTGAACTATTTAAAGTAATAGAGCCGATTGCATCACATTTCGGATAAAGCTTATTTATTAATTTTGCTCTTTCACCGGTTTGAGTCCAATGATTTTTTATAACGTATCCCGCCAGTGACCATTCGTGCATCTTTCAGCCATTTCCAAGTCATCCATCTTTCTTGGTAACACATCCGGTGCAGAATGAACGTGTAAATCATAAGCCCTTCAATTAATTTTTTATCATCACTCATAATTAACCTCCTTCGAAATACCATTAATTTCATCCCCGCTATAGTTTTTTATACGCCAGAATGCAAATTATTTAATACTTTTGTGTTTCTTGCAACATCATTATGACTGCATTCTATACCAATCATTCCTAAAAGTCAATAAAAATAATTGCAATAACATCTATTTCGCTCTTTCACATAAGATTGAAAAGGATATTTTATTCATATTTTAAGATTATAAATTCAATAAATTAAATATTTCTTCTTTATAAACCTATAACACTAAGAAATATGTATATCTTCGCCTTCAACATCCTCTTGCCATATAAATATTTTAGTTGCTATAGCATCTATATATACTACACCTAAAATCCAACAAGCCACTACATACCACAACAAAACAGGCGCACTAAATTATCAATCCACAAAGCAACGTTTCTGCACAACATAAACACCACCCCCCAGAAATCATATTTATGCAGAAAATAATATACAAAAAAGCTGTAGCAAAATACCTATTAATCGAATTCTGCTACAGACTCGTCCTATTATTTATTCAAATATTCGCCTCTCATATCAAACAAAGTAAATTAAAGTTTTATTAAACTTCTCGACAGTACTATGCATTTCTTTTTAAATTTCTTCATAAAACTCAACATTCCACCATAAAATTTAGTCTAATCAAAAATCCGCTAGATCATCAAAATCAAATACTTACAAGATAAAAATATTATCTGCAAATACACACTTTTATGCTTTTACCATTTTACAAAAATCACATACGTATTTTTTATCTCACACGCTCCTTATTGAGTTCAATATTTGAATCAAATACACGAAAAAAGGCCTCTCGAAATTTCGAGAAGCCTTTATTTATCTGGTGCGCCTAGCAGGATTCGAACCTGCGCACCCGGTTCCGGAGACCGGTGCTCTATCCCCTGAGCTATAGGCGCATATTGGGATAACCTGATGTTTTCACAGTCACGAATCAAAACTAATACTTAATCATGAATCATAATTGCAAACCCCTTCAAGGTTACCCAATTATTATATCAGTGCTGATTATACACTGTCAAATACAGCTAAGTCATAATCTAGCTATAATCTAGTTACAACTTAGCCGTACCGTATGCACTGTTCAAGCAAAACACAATCTCAACTTAGTCGTGTTTAAGCTGTTTATTACCAATGCCCGTTTTGCGAAGAATGGCAAAGCAGAGGCTTAAAATAACAGCTACAACGGTAGCGAGGCCCATGCCTTGAAGAACAACCGGACCAAGGGTTACCTGCGCGCCGCTGAGGCCGGTAATCATAACGATGGACGTTAAAATCAAGTTGTCAGGACGAGTATAATCTACCTTACGTTCAACGAGCATGCGCAAGCCGGATGCTGCGATGATACCGAACAACAAGATACTTACGCCACCCATAACCGGTACCGGAATGGCATGAATCAAAGCGGCGATTTTGCCAATAAAGGAGAAGATAATCGCTAACACAGCCGCCCCGCCGATAACATACACACTGAAAACGCGAGTGATGGCCAATACGCCGATGTTTTCACCATAGGTCGTATTTGGCGTCGCACCAAAGAAACCGGACAGAATGTTGGCAATACCGTCACCCAACAAGGAGCGTTCCAGGCCCGGATCCTTCATGAGGTCGCGACCTACGATGTTACTGGTTACCACCAAGTGGCCAACGTGTTCCGCAAATACAACGAACAAAGCCGGCATAATCATCAAAATTGCGTTAATATTGAAAACCGGTGTAGTCATATGAGGCAAGGAGAACCAAGCCGCTTCGGATACTTTTGAAAAATCAACTACGCCCATGATGGCTGCCAACACATATCCGGACACTACGCCGATTAGTACCGGAATTACGGCAAAAAAGCCACGGAAAATAACGGTGCCCAAGATAGTTACAATCAAGGAGAACATGGAAAGCGTCACAACTTGTGTGTGCGTCATGCCCAAGGTTTGCCAACTGTCACCAACGATGCCGGCCATGCCCATAGCTACCGGACCAAGTTCCAAGCCGATAACGGCGATAATGGCACCCATGGCTGCCGGTGGGAATAACAAGTCAATCCAGCCGATACCGACTGCACGAACGATAAAGGACAATACGATAAAGGCTAAACCGAAGGCAATAAAACCGCCCTGTGCCGCTTCATAGGACATGCCGGCAGCCATAACGGATAATACCGGCGCGATAAAGGCGAAACTGGAGCCCAAATAGGAAGGGATTTTTCCTTTACAAATAAATAAGTACAAAATGGTACCAATCCCGTTCATAAATAACGCCGTTGCCGGATCCGCTTTTAACAAGTACGGTACCAATACGGTAGCCCCGAACATAGCGAATAAATGCTGGAAACTCAACGGCAACATGGCCGCGTTTGACGGCCGTTCAGATACGTCAATAAAGTCTTTCATTCCTCTAAATCCTTTCTGAAATCCTTTTAAACCCTTAATACTATAAAATATATAAACTTGCGTTTTAAAAACGCAGTCTAAAAACAGCCTGTTTGATATTAATATCAATAAAAGTTCAATTCATCAAGTGTCTTGTATACGATGAATTCATTCTGCTATCTTACGCGTCCTTACTTAACGCCACCAGCGGATGGTCTGAAACGACTACGCGTCTCTTCGCGAAGGGACGGTGCCACACCTTGTGCCCCAATCTGGCGATTAGCGAGCTCATTGCTGCGTGAAATGCTAAGCAAAATAGACACCGCAAAAATGTTCATCAATAACGAGGAACCACCATAAGAAACAAATGGCAATGGTACACCGGTAACCGGCAAAACGCCACAAACCATCAGCATATTGAAAAAGGCCTGCCCCCCAATGAGGCAAGTAATGCCGATAGCTAGTAGTTTTCCGAATAAATCACGGGCGTCAGCCGCCACACGCAAACCGTAAACAACAAACAGGAATATGACAATCGCTAAAAACAGCGCCCCCAATATGCCTGTTTCTTGAGCCCAAACGGCAAAGGCAAAGTCAGTATGAGCTTCCGGTAAGTAGAAGTACTTAGCCGTCCCCTCACCAAGGCCCTGGCCAAAAATCCCACCAGATCCGATGGCCACAAGACTTTGTACGCTTTGGAAGCTCTTGGTTAACGAATGGCCCCAAGGGTCCCACCACGCTAAAATACGGTCACGCCGATAATCAGAAACCCAAATCAAAACAATAAAACCAATTATCCCCATGAACCCGAGATATTTTAGTTGAGTCAAAGATGTTCGGCTCATTTTACCGATTATCATCAACAGTAAAGGGAATGCCAAAATTAACATGGCCGTCCCTGTATCCGGTTCTACCAGCGTAAGACCGGCAAATGCTATCGGCGCCCAAAGTGCTTTGGTTGGCCGATAGGTAAACGGCGGTGCAAATCGCCGCCCGTATAAATCGTGTTTTTCTAAAAGCTCTACATGAGGATAGCGCTTGCGCCAGTCTTCAATATATTTACAAGTCCAAATAATGCCGCCTAATTTAGCAAATTCCGACGGCTGAATCGATACGCCAAAAGGCAGGGAAATCCAGCGATACGCACCGTTAACTTGTACACCCGCAAAAACGGCTACCAATAAAACGATAAGAACCAAGGAAATTATATTTAAGAACTTTTCGTCTTTCAGCCTTCGATAATCCAGCCTATACACGCCTCGCCCTAAAAATAAACCGAGCGTTAAATATATGATATGTTTTACAATATTGCTGGAAAAGAACGAATCTTGACGCACTAAATCCACCGAGTCGCACTATAGATATTGAGACTCCCGATAATAATCCAAATGCCTACCATAACCATAATGGCCTGCGCATCATTGCGGAACAGCGTTTTCAAACTGAACGAAGGTAATTTTTTAACCTTTTGCGCCATAATTACGCCTCCTCAGGTTTAATTGCTTCCAGGCGGAAAATCGGCTGTCCTTTTTTGCTAAATTTTTCTTCGTATTCAGTCATTACATTCGGCGTATCCGTGCTGTGTAAATCGTAAGTCACATTTTTTAACGTCCAGCCGCATTCTTTAAATTCTTCTAAGGAGAACAAAAAGAGTCCTTCATTATCTGTTTTGAAATGAATTTCGCCTGTGGTTTTAGTAAACGAGCATATCTATCTAAAACGTACGATATGTTAAACGACGCTTCGCATGGCGTGCTTTCGGCCATGGATCGCAGAAGTTGATGTAAAAACGATCGATTTCCTCCGGTGCCACAACGTCTTCAATGCCGGCAATATCAAATAAAGATACTTTGGCGTTTGGCAAATTGCGTTCAAAAATCTTCTGAGCCGCGTAATATAAAACGCCGAGCTGCACTTCAAAGCCTACAAAATTGGCTTCCGGATGAGTTTCTGCCATGCCTGCAATAAAGCGGCCCTTACCGGTGCCAAGTTCAAAGTACAAAGGTTTTGTCGGGTCTTCGAACATCTCTCGCCACTTACCTTTGTGCGCCTCGTGGTTTTCTAAAATCACGTGGGAATCATATTCATGAATAGCCTCGTCAATCCAAGGTTTTCTACGTAATCGCATATTGTCTCCTTCACAACTTATGTTAAAATTCTCTATCTAATTAATTATATAGTATTGCTTTAAAATACTCAACGGAACAAGGGAAAAACATGATTCCCTTAATCGACTAAATTATTTTAGAGTTGTGTGATACAATTAAATTGAAATCACCGATAGCAGAAAATCGCATTTGCTGCCTTAATATGAAGAGTGCCTTGTCTAATCATGGGTTGCGTCCTTCCGGTGATTTCTTTTTAAAAAATACTAAAAAACAAATGAGGCTGTATCAAAATGTAGATTTACCCACATTTTAGATACAGCCTCATTTGTTTGAGAAGAATAGTTATTACTGCAGATTTTAAAGTCAACCAGTGTCCCCTGCAGCCAATGACTGCCACTGTTAACTAAATCTACATTTGCAGAAACCCCTTACTTTGGTTTCCCCGATTCACCTCCTCCCCCCATCATCAAATACGGATATGTACTGCTATATACACCCTTACATTAAAGGTACTGCCAACTACTTTGCTTTGCCTATTGCAAAAAGCTTAACTACTTGTACACTTAACATCTTTTAAGCACTTGTTCGCTTAACATCTTTTAGCTACTTACACATTCCCAAGTTTTTAAAAACTGACTTCTTTGAACTATCGGGCACTCATTAAGGACTGAACCAATTCTTCCAATTTCTGGATTCGTTCGTTCTGACTTTCGTTCTGAGCTTTCAAATCGTCGATTTCGCTAGTCTGTTTTTCAACATACTCAATCAAACGGCCTTTGCTCATGCTGCGTACGGATTGGAGTTACCGAACTTCATGCTGACGCCGACGTTCATCATGTTTTCCCCATTGCCCATAGAGCCGCCGATACTGAACAATGTATTTTCATTCGGACGATAGAAGGCACCCAAAGCTACTGCATTAGAACCGTGGTAAGTACCCATACCGGCCGTGAAGTTCCATTTGTTGTCAGGATCGTAATCCAGTGGATGTAAGGCTGCCAAGCGACGGCACCGGCACCGGATTTATTGACTTTCGAGTCCAATTTGGAGATTTGACGAGCATTGTTCTGAACGGCTGTAGCTACGCCACCGATTGCAGTTGCCATTTCTTGTCGAACCGTGTAAACCTGACCGGTTGTAGCAGCGTTCGTGCCATCCGCTGTAAGCTCAACAGCTTTCACATTCTTAATTTCCTTATCATTAGCATTGATGCCATCTTTGGAAATGTACGTCATGTTATTAACGGCAATGCTGTTACCAACCTTCAAGTCATCGTTTAAGGATAAGTTGTATTCGTTTTTGCCTTCCACTTTAACAGCGTTGATATTATCGTCACCATTAATCGTAGTAGCTCCGGCCGTACCGGCAATACTCTTAGCAAAGTCCTTCAACTGACCTTCCGTAGCGGCGCGATTATCGACAGCCTTTTCAGCATCCCAAGTTGTGTTAGTTAAGCCTGTAATTGTACGATTTGCCGTTTCACCTTCGCTTGGAGTTGTGCCGTCAATTGTAATACCACCTACCGTAATTTTTTCTTCAAGACTAACTTTTACGCCTTTTGTTGCATCATTAGCATCAACTTTTTCAACCTTAACACCAGTTTCCGGATCGCCGACTACATTGCTACGCCCGCTTTACCTTCGATGTTTTCAATCTTAGTGTTGATGTTGCTAATGTCTTGGTTGATATTGGTGATATCATTGTTAATCTTAGTAATGTCTTGCTTAACATCGGTTACATCGCCTTCAACCTTAGTTACACGCTTGTCCAATTTTGTGATATTCTTCGTATTATTGGTAACTTGCTCTACGAATTCAGCGTCTAGAGCTACCTTGATGTCATTATTATCTTGGGTAATCTGAACCTTTTCGCCGTTAACGAAGTTAATCACAGAGCCTTTCTTAATGGACCGTTCACCGTCACCATTTACGGTTAACTTCCAAGCCCCCGCTTCACCAAGGAGTGTGTCGGTAATACCTAATTTAGTCTTCCAACTATTTACATTATCCTTTGACAAGTTAGCTGCATCCACTCTTGCAGAAGAATCGGCGACTGCTTTCAGTTGTTTTTCAGTAGCGGCACGGTTTTCAACAATGCCTTTTTCATCCGGATTCCAAGCAGTATTGGCTAAACCTGTGATGAATAAACCATCTTCGGTTTTGCCGTCCTTAGTTGTCGGAACACCTTTCTGGTTAGCGATGTAGATACCACCGCTAACTGTGCCATCTGTACCAGGCGTTCCACCAATACGAACACTGCCGTCATTTAGATTAACGTTCTTCGCTAATTTAACAGTTAAACCGCCATCAGCTTTGGCTACCACACCGATGTTATTATCGGATAACAAGCTCGCATCGCTAATACCACCTTTAATATCTAAGGTTTCGTTGAGTTTCTTAGCGATAGTTACATTTTCTGTATCACCGGCAAATTTCAAACCATCTTCCAGAGTAGCTACTGTATGCTCTTTATTGTTTTCATCAACATAAACGATACGAGTCATACCATCCTTGCCGTTAGTACCATCAACACCATCAGCACCGTTTTTCACGGAGATTTCGCCATACGCGTTTTTACCAGGTTGGCCATCTTCACCGGCAGGGCCTTGTGGACCAACTAAACCGATGCTGCCAGGTTTACCGTCTTTGCCATCCTTGCCAGGTTGCCCGATAACAACTTGATTCTTCAATTTAAGGTCGTAAACCTTCTGACCGTTAACGTCTTTAACAGCCATAGTGAGGTTATTATCGCCAATGTAATCGCCTAACTCACCATCAGCACCGGCTTCAGCAGATTTACCATCGAGAGTAAGTTCGGTGTGAGCTCCACCAACCGAAGTCACCACGTTGGAAATAGCTGCATTCAACTGATCTTCGGTTGCTGCACGGCCACTTACTATGCCGTTAGTCGCCGGATCCCATTTAGTATTGGTTAAGCCTGTAATAAAGGAACCATCATCAGTTACACCATCTTTAGTTGTTGCTATGCCTTGCTGCTTAGCGATGTAAATACCACCGGTAACAACGCCATCTTCACCGGTTGTACCACCAATACGTACACTACCGTCAGCCAAGTCTATGTTCTTAGCCAATTTAACGGTTAAACCACCATCAGATTTGGCCACAACACCGATGTTGTTATCTGTTAACAAGCCTGCATCGCTGATGCCACCTTTAACTTCTAAAGTTTCATTGAGTTTCTTAGCGATGGTTACATCTTTTGTATCACCGGCAAATTTCAAGCCGTCTTCCAGAGTAGCTACCGTATGTTCTTTATCGTTTTCATCTACGTAAACGATACGAGTCATACCGTCCTTGCCATTCGTGCCATCAACACCATCAGCACCATTCTTCACGGAGATTTCGCCGTAAGCATTCTTACCCGGTTGACCATCTTCACCGGCAGGACCTTGAGGACCAACTAAACCGATGCTACCAGGAGTACCGTCTTTGCCATCCTTGCCAGGTGTGCCGATAACGACTTCGTTACTAAGTTTGAGATCGTAAACCTTCTGACCGTTAACATCTTTAACAGCCATAGTGAGGTTGTTATCGCCAATGTAATCCCCTAACTTGCCGTCAGCACCGGCTGTTGCCGATTTACCATCGAGAGTAAGTTCCGTGTGAGCGCCGCCAACGTCTGAGGATACTTTAGCAATAGCTTTTTCTAACTGATCTTCGGTAGCAGCTCAGCTACTTACGATGCCGTTAGTCGCAGGATCCCACTTAGTATTACCTAAACCGGTAATAAACAAGCCATCTTCAGTTTTACCGTCCTTAGTCGTTGGTACAGCTTTCTGGTTAGCGATGTAAATGCCACCGGTAACAGCACCGTCTTCACCGGTTGTGCCACCTATACGTACACTACCGTCAGCTAGGTCAAGATTTTTCGCTAATTTAACAGTTAAACCACCTTTGTCTTGAGCAACGACACCAATGTTATTGTCCGTGAGTAGACTTGCATCGCTAATGCCGCCTGTTACTGTTAATGTTTCATTGAGTTTCTTAGCGATAGTTACATTTTCTGTATCGCCGGCAAACTTCAAGCCGTCTTCCAAAGTAGCTACTGTGTGCTCTTTATCGTTTTCATCAACATAAACGATACGAGTCATACCGTCTTTACCGTTAGTGCCATCAACACCATCGACGCCGTTCTTAACGGAAATTTCGCCGTAAGCATTCTTACCAGGTTGTCCATCTTCGCCGGCCGGACCTTGAGGACCAACTAAACCAATGCTACCAGGTGTACCGTCTTTGCCATCCTTACCAGGTTGACCTATGACAACTTCATTCTTCAATTTGAGGTCATAAACTTCTGTCCGTTAACGTCTTTAACAGCCATGGTGAGATTGTTTTCACCAATGTAATCGCCTAACTTACCATCAGCACCGGCTGTTGCGGATTTACCGTCAAGAGTAAGTTCGGTATGAGCTTTAGCAATGGTTTCTACAGTTTTAAGCTGTGCCAAGTTAACCGCATCAGTAGCTTTCGTACCAGCCGCAACATTAATAATTTGACGAGTTGCACCCGAACCACCTACTGAAACGGCACCATAACTAGGTTTATAGGCTGCAATAATACCAGTTCGTTTTTCAAAACTTTCAGTCATAGCGTTTGCAGCATCTACGTAAGCTTGTATTGCATTTGGATCTCTCGGATTTTGCTGATATGCCACTAATTTTTCCTGGAAAATTTGAACTTTTTCAACATAATCTTGATTTGCCTGTTCGAATTCAGCAGTTTTACCTAGATAAGCTGCTACTGATGCATCATCCGTAAAGGTCACACCATCAGGTGAATAGCCATATACTTCAGCACTTCGATTAGCCACTGCACCTAACCCCAAGGCAACCCCCGATTTTTCTGTTACAGACGTTCCATAGCCTAAGCTGTACCGCCTTGAATAGTAACAGAACTATTAATACCTATGCCATGCCATAATTTGCGTTATTAACATTTGCCATAGAACCAATAGCAATACCGGAATCAGAGTTTATTACTTTCGAGAATGTGCCCAAGGAAGTTCCATAATTTGAACCACTAACAATAGCCGATTGCCCTACAGCAGTCCCCTGGAGTGAATTAGTAACATTAGCCCTTGTACCGAGTGCAGTTCCAAATAACGAATTATCTACTATAGCCCCGTAACCAATTGCAGTACCTTGTTCCGAACCGGTTACCTTAGAAGTGGCACCATACGCACTGCTAAAATTAGAATTACTAATTTCAGATTGGGAACCAATAGCAACAGCACTTGCAGACGTTACTTTTGTTTTAGGACCAATAGCAATCGAGTTATCTCCCGTAGCCCCATCATTAAGTTTATTCTCAGTTTCGGCAGATTTAATAGATACGTATTCAATCTTATTGGCATCGACTTTATTAGTAAGAGCAGTTAACTGAGACATATTTACAGCATCGGTACCATCAACACCAGCTGCCACGTTAGTAATTCGTTGATTACCATTGTCTAGGCCAGTTGAACTCAACTTCACCGCTCCTACAATCGGACTTTCGACAGCCGTTAAATCTGCACCATCCTTGGTATAAGTCTGCGAATCTGCATTATAAACCGCATCTGTTAAATCCGTGTACCATTTACCATCTTCACCTTTAACTAGAGGTTACCGTCTGCATCTTTTGCGGTTTCTGCAAAGGTTACACTACCATCAGCCAAGTTAAGGTTCTTAGATAATTTAACACTTAAAGAACCACTGTCTTTGTCTGCTACAACACCGATATTATTATCTGTTAATGTTGTAGTATCTGTATTACCACCGGAAATAATTAATTCAGTGCCTAGATTGCGATGAACAATAGTATCACCATCGCCTTTAAAGTTAAGGCCTTCAGCCTCTACAGCTTGTAATTGAGCCACGTTAACCGCATCATAATCAGCAGCACCACCTGCTACGTTAGTAATACGACGACGATTGGCTTCAACCGTGGTTTCACCGATAGTATATTCAGCATTACCGACAGATACGACGCCATTTTCTTTTGTAAAAGCTTCATCAGTTAAATAAGCTTTAGTGGCAACATTATCACCTACATAAGCTAAAGATTCATAACCTAATGCTACAGAATTATCAATAGCTGCACGAGAGTAACTACCTAATGTAGCAGATTTATTGATTGCCGTCTTTCCATCTAAACCTTGAATTGTAGAAAGAGTACCGATAGACACAGAATCTTCACCGACACTAGTTGCCCAGTGGCCGATAGCAGTCGAATTTTTACCAGTCGCACGCGCTTGTTTCCCTAAAGCTGTCGCGTAATGATCTTTTGCTACGGCATTTACCCCTATTGCTATGGTATTGGTATCATAAGTTTCAGCACCGGCACCTACGGATAATGTTTGGAAGCCAAAAGCTTTGGCTGCAAAACCTAATGCAGTAGAGTTCATATGCTCTTTACCTACTTCAGGTGTCGTGTCATCTCCTTCACTAATTCCATCTGAAGGTATACCGATTCCCCCACCAGAATCACGTATCGAGCCAATATATGCATTTCTACCGATTGCAGTGCCATTATAAGCGGTGCTTTCTGTAGTTGCACCTTGACCTAAACCAACCGAACGACTCCCTTGCACTTTTGCCGTAGGACCAATAGCCGTTGTATTTTCGCCCAACGCCTGCGCCATTGTGCCGATAGCTACCGAGTTTTCTGCAGCCGAGGATGTTGCTGCTAAAACACCAATACCCACTGACTGAAGCCCTGCTGTCTTAGCACCATATGAAGCAGCTAAAGACAAATGACCTGACGCTTCTGTATCTTGAGCAATGGCAATACTCCATGCCCCAGTCGCTTTCGCCTGATTCCCCAACGCCAATGACTGTGCATTTAATGCCTGTGCATTAAACCCTAAAGCCGTCGCATCAACGCCTTTTGCCACAGCATCTTGACCAATCGCTACAGCATGTTTGCCGTCACTAACAGTATCATAACCGACTGCTATTCCACCTGTTTGTTTTGTCTTTGTCCGATACCCTATAGCGACAGCCTTTTCCGCGTCTTTATTAACTTGAGCTTCTATACCAGCTGCCACTGAGTAAAGTCCACCTGCACCACCGGTTTCACTCATCAATCCATAGTTATTCCATGTAGGATCTGTAGCTTCTTTTATATTTGCATGGAAATAACCTTTACTATTATCTTCAAGACTTTCAGTTTTAGTATCTACTAAAGTCTTCAGCCCTTTCAGCTGTGCCACGTTAACTGCATCAGTATCTTCACTACCTGCAGCTACATTGGTAATTTGACGAGTATCACCCGCAGTACCTACGGAAATAGCACCTAAACCGGAGCGGTACGCAGATACAATCGCATTACGAGCATCAAAGCTAGCTTCAGCAGCCTTACTTGCTTCTTCATATTCTGTTTTTAATTGTTCATTATCAGGATCATCAGCTAAAGCAGCTTTTTTCTCGTTATAAACAGCTAATTTAGCGTTAAAATCTTCTGTTGCTGTCTGATACGCTTCTGCTTTTCCAATATAAGCAGCAATATCTTCATCTGCTCCAAAGCCTACGCTATCTACATTATAGCCATGTACCTTACTTCCTCTATCGGCTACAGAGAACGCACCTAATGCTACACCGGTATTCACATTAGCTGCTGAATCATACCCTAATGCCATAGAGGCACCACCGGATGCAGCAGAATAACTACCTAAAGCCACTGCACTTCCAGCGCTAGTACTAGCCGAGTACCCTAATGCTGTAGCAAAACTGCCATTTTGAGCACTAGCATAAGGTCCCACTGCTACAGATTTCTCTGAAGTAACGTTACTATAATGGCCTAAAGCAGTACTTAACTTGGCACTGGCTACAGAACTTTGCCCCATTGCCATACTCCAATTGCCAGTAGCTTCTGCATTTCCACCAATACCAATGGTCCCGTATCCCAAACCTTTAGTATAGGTACCTATAGCGATGCCCATTACATTATCAGCTTCAGCTCTATTACCAATTGATACTGCTCCTACACCTGTAGCTTCCGTTGTGTCACCGATAGCAACTGCACCGCGAGCAGTTGCTTTAGCCAAAGAGCCCATAGCATTAGATTGGAATACCGCTTTTGAGCCTTGACCGACGGCTACACCACCTTGCCCCGACACAACAGCACCACTACCAATGGCAAACAGCCAAACCACTACCACCATGCTCAGGATCCGAATCCATAAAAGCACTCGCACCATTACCGATGGCTACACTATATCCGGCTGCCTTAGCCACATTACCAATAGCTACATCAGCCTGCAAAGAATCTCCTGCAACCGAGCCTAAACCAATAGCTACGCTATGTTCTGAAGTTGACGATGAATTTTGGCCAATAGCTACCCCACCATTTGCAGTAACGTTACGCCCAATAGCAACTGCACCTTCATAAGTAGCACTTGCTTTCGGTCCAATAGCAACCGTATCCGTTGCGGTTGCTCCATCATTTCCTTTATTTTCTTCTACAGAAGAGTTAATTGAAACATACTCTATCTTATTCGCGTCAACTTTAGTATTAAGAGCTTTCAACTGAGCCACGTTAACGGCGTCAGTATCTTCACTACCAGCTGCTACACCGGTAATTTGACGTGTCGCAAAATCTGTACCTACCGAGGCAGCACCAAAATACGATTTATACGCAGCCGTAAGTTTTAATAGAGCTTGTTGGCTGGCAACCCATTTTGCTTCAGCTTCTTCGGCCACCACTCTTAATTCTTCATTACCTCTATCAGCTCTCCATGCCGCATATTTTTCGTCATAATCTTTTTTATTCGCTGCAATAATATCTACAGTTGCATTATACTCGTCTATTTTTCCAAGATAAGTAAGTAATTCGGCATCACTTGTAAACGCCGCATGATCTACTGTATAGCCGTAGGTATCATAGCCCCTATCTGCCACACTCTTAGCCCCAATTGCTACGGAAGAGCTAGTGGCAGCAACAGCATTATGACCTAATGCAATTGAATCTGCACCACTCGCATTTGAATAACCACCTATGGCCATTGAATAATTACCGGTAGCCTGTGTTTGAATCCCCATGGCCATGCTGCGTTTTCCTGATGCAATACTCTTAATGCCCATGCCAATAGATCCACTGCTTTTTGCTTCCGCTCTATCACCGATAGCAATGGATGATTCAGCCAAGGTTTCCGTATTACTTATCGCAGTATTACCAATCGCAATACCGGACTTTCCATATGCCTCTGCGCCCGGACCAACGGCAAGAGATCCTTCGCCCAGTGCTTTTGAGTTAGTCCCATAGGCCGCACTATGCCCAATACCCGTAGCTGTAGCATTCCAACCGACAGCAGTATTCGATGAATTCGCGTTGGCATTAGCATTTGTACCAATGGCTACAGACGTGTCCATTTTTGTAGCCGAATTTTCCCCTATAGTACGCCCGGACCTTCTCCCAATTGTAACTGCTGAATCACCGCATCATATACGGCCTGTTGATCTTCTGTGAGATCCGCCGCCAACACACCTAAACTCGGGTATAGCACCGAGCTCGTAAGCAATGACGCCACTAACAGCGCTCTGGATTTTTTACTCATAAGATGTACCCCTTTCAATTAACACTAACCTAATCGTCCCCATGTAGTGTAAGTAAAAAATTATCCAATACTTATCGTGTTTCTATATTCAGTTTTAATTCCCCAAAAAAGATGATTAAATGTTATATATTATATCCACATTAATCATTTATAATATTATAATGACATATTTATCAAAATTAATCAAACTTTTTCTTAAAATTAATTTTAAATTTTATTAATTCCTACTTTCTAAAGAACCTTATAAATTCTGTATTTCTCTTTTTATTCACATTTATTTTTGATGCATTTATCGTTTATATTTATGTCATATCAATAACATAGTAATAACTTAAAATTATATATGCTATTTAACAAAGTGCAAAATCATAACCACCCGTAGAACGGGTGGTTTGCTCTGACCCTATAAGGGTCTTTCTCTAGTGGTTG
>ENA-OQIW01000113-OQIW01000113.1-human-gut-metagenome-genome-assembly--contig:-NODE-113-length-18203-cov-1.637475_pt1 | contig 18203 bp, 19 predicted proteins | sample MGYA00242586_ERZ504751 | MGnify/ENA primary metagenome ERZ504751 (study PRJEB26092, sample SAMD00036349) | human gut metagenome | host: Homo sapiens | study: EMG produced TPA metagenomics assembly of...
CAAGGTGAAAACCGTTATTTTAACAACCTGTAACAGAAAGGGGTCTCATTTATGACATCACGTTCTTTACGTTTAGCCGTTCTCGTGGCTACACTTTTAACAACAACTACCTACACCGCTTCGCCGCCGATGCGGACAACACTACGGCGTCTACCGCCACAACGGCTGCCGTAACAACAACCGCTACGGATAGCGATTCCATTGACACTGTAACAACTGCCGCTACTTCGACCGTTCAAACTAAAGAGTTAACCGAAGCGGACAAAGAAAAGGCGCAATTAGTCGAATCGATGAACGAAAAAGCGGCTGCCCGTGCTGCCGAGGAAGATGCCAAAGGTTTTAAAGATGTAAAAAATCATTAGGGCTGCCATACCAATCAACGTGATGCTTGAGGATGGTATCTTATCCGGCAACGGTCAAGGTGAATTCAAACCGGATGACGCTTTAAAAACTGCCGATGCTGCCGCTCTTTACAACAAGCTCATTGCGTATGACAAAGCACAGCAAGCTGCCAAAGCAGCCAAAAGCAGCCAAAACAAAAAGAACAACTAAAAACACCAACCACTGTTAAAGATGTGACCGGCGAGGAGTTGCTCGCACCGTTCAAAAATCAGGAAACGTTAACGCGTGAAGAGTTTGCTCAAACCGCCGCTGAATATTTAGCTTACAAAGACGAACTTACCGTGGCTTCCATTAAAAGCAAAACGAAAGCTAAAGAGTATAAACCAAATATCGTGGTAGCACCTGACGAAGTGAACTTCCCGGATGAAAAGAAAATCGACAGCGATTATAGATCCTCCGTTACCACTTTGGCCAGCCGCGGCATCATCGCTTCCGGCGGTGACGACAATTACTTCCGTCCAACTGAAGACATCACCCGTGCCGAAGCAGTTGCCATGTTATTCCGCATCGAAAAAGGTATGACCGTAGCCCCGGCAACAAGCACTAAAGCGAGCGATACCACTGCTAAGGCTACCAACAGTGCAACCGGCGACAAAACAGCCGCTACAACTACCAAAAATCCTACTACCGGTAATGTAACCGCTAAAAAGACCAGCGAATTAGAAGCGCAGTCTGATCTAGAAAATAAAGTTTTCAAAAAATTAAACAACCTCTACAAAACACCGGGCAATTTCCAGAACTACGGCGTAATGTATTGGCAAAATGATGTGCTACATGTAGCCTTCAAGAGCGATGACGATCTTGCTCAATTCGAAGACATTTTAGCTAAAAACGACAAAGATAAACCGGCCAACGAAACATTGGCTAATCGTGTTCATTTAGAAACAACCCAATACAGCCAGGCTGAATATGACCGTATTGAAAACAACTTCCGCACGTTCTACGCTCAAAAACAGCCGGCCGGCACTATCTTGGGTGCTTATCCAAGCGTAGCTCACAATCAGCTTATTGTCCGTGTCGACAAAGGTTTCGATTATATGAATGATTCCATCCGTAATGCGTTCGGCAACAAGGTTCACGTTTTCTTGGTTACCGACAATGCCGACTCCACTACTGATACTGCTAAGAATTAATTAAGGAGTCTTCAGCCATGTTTGCAACACCTTTCACGCGCCGAGATTATCTCTACCTGGCCGCCATCGGAATCTGGCTCTTATTCGCCTACGGCTCTTCGCCTGGAACTTTCCCATAACCGACACGGTAGAATCCAATTATGCCTTAAGTGCCGTCAATATGCTGCAACATCAAAGCTATCTGTCTCCCATGATTTACGATCAGTACTGGTATGACAAACCGATTTTCACCTATTGGCTCTTAATGACATCCTTCAGCCTATTCGGCATATCGGATTTTGCGGCGCGCCTGCCGTTCATCCTTTGTGCCGCCCTGAACGGCATGTTTATGTATTATGGCATGCGCCTCATCGCTAAGCGTCGTGATTTAGCTTTATGGTGTGCCATTATGCTGGGCACTTCGTTAGAATTTTGGTATATCAGTCATGCTATTTTGACGGATGGTTATTTATTCCTATTTACCCAAGGAATTCTCTACTTTGCTTATTTAGGTCTGCGCGGCCGACATGTAACACGCCATATGATGCTGGCCTACGCCTCGGCGGGGCTTGCCGTTTTGACAAAAGGACCGGTCGGCCTCATCCTGCCCGGCCTTATCCTTATAGCCTATGTCGCTCTTTTCCAGCGTGATACACTCACGTGGCAGCGCTTGTTCCACCCATTGGGCCTGCTCGCCTTTGCGTTAGTCGCCTTGCCTTGGTACATCCTGATGTACAGCTACCACGGCATGGCCTTCATCGAAGAGTTCTTGGGCCTCCATAATGTAGTTCGTGCCACAATACCGGAACATCCGGAGCAAAACTGGTGGTTTATGTACTTTGTGCTTTGGCCCGTATCCTTATTGCCATGGACAGGCCTCACTATTTACGAACTCATCTATGGTGAACGCAATTCTTGGTTCAAATATCTCTTAACTTGGGGGCTCGGCGTATTTATTTTTTATAACCTCATGGCCACCAAGTATATTACCTACACATTCTTGTGTATCATTCCGTTTATCATCTTGACCGCGCAAGGCTATATTCGTTTAAAAGGCCATCTTTTGCGAAATATCCCGCCTCGCGAAGTTAAAGTTATCGCCATGGCACCGGACAGCGATTTCTGTTGGCTCCCGCAGCAAACAAAATCGTATAGCAAAAACCTGCTTGTCCTATTACCGGCCTTTCTCTTAGTGCTATCGCCATCATCGGTGTTTGGCTTGGCAGCCGCACCCAACCGGATGTGGATTCGTCACAACTTAGCATCGCTTTAAGTATCGGGGCCGTGCTCTGTGTCTTGCCCCTTTTATATGCTCTTATCAGACCACATATCTGCCGAAGTATAAAAGCCGTCGCCATAAGTACCAGCATTCTCTATGTATTATTACTCTGTGCTTTACCGCCAATCGTAGATGATGCTTCTACTGAAAAACTGGCTGATACCTTAGCCTTACGGCCAACTACGCAGATGTACTACTATCGCGATTATCGCACATCCCTCGTGTATTACACGGGCCATTCGGTAACGCAAATCATACCGGACCCGGACGCGGAAACCATCTGGGATAAGGGCAAAAATGTAATGCCTGTATTGTCTGAAGCAGATACTGAAAAAGCCATTCAAGGTCAAAGGGATTACTTTATCTTTGTGCCGAAGAAATATAAAGATGATTCTTAAAAACTTCACTTAGTCAGCATACGACTGAATTCTATCAGGTGGAAAATATTATAGTTTTCAAACCGAAAGCACAATAGTTTTCAAACCGAAAGCACAATAGTTACAAACGATTTACAAAACCCAATTTTGGAGGAGTACCATGTCTAAATTTTTTACCACAAAGTCCCTCGCCGTACTTTGTGCCCTCGTGCTCACCGGCGCAGTGGCTCAGGCCGACACCGTAACGGTAACCGGCCCTGACGACGCCGTAAGTGACGATTATACCCCCGTTCGTGTTGTCAAAGAATCGACAGGCAACGAAACAACCTTTAGCCCTTTGGTGTTAAAATATTACACCACTAACAATACGGCTCAAGCCGTAGGTGAAGCCGCTAAAGCCGCCGTAACTGAAAAAAATGCCGTAACTGAAAAAAATGCCGTAACAGAAAAAAACGCCGAAACGACAGTGGCTGATAAAAGCGTCAAAACCATAGACGCGAAAACAGACGCTATTTCGGAAACGGCTAAAAAAGGCGCTGACACAGCTAACACCAAAAAAAGTGCCGAAAAAAACTCTTCAACCGACAACACCTTAGAGAACGGCACTTATAAGCCTTTTACCTTTAGCATCGCCACAAACTCCTCCCGTGTTTTTGAAGACGCTCGCAAATATACTTTTGTAGACATTCCTGCCGATTACTGGGCTGCCAAAGCCATTGCGGTTATGACAAACCAACAATTAATTTCCGGCTACAGCGACAATACCTTCCGTCCGGAAAAACCGATTAGTCGCGAAGAAGTGGCCTCACTTTTTAGCAACTTAATTTCCGGTGAGTCGTCCGTCATGCTGTCCAGCTCCTTCAAAGACATTACCTCCGACCGTTGGTCGGCCAATGCCATTGAACGGGTGGCTCAACTGAATATTATCAGCGGTTACGGTGATAACACCTATCGCCCGGAACAATTCATGTCCCGTCAAGAATTCGCCGTAGTAGCAGATAATTACATTCACTATCTGGCTACAACACCGATGACCAAGCCGCCATGGAGGCTGTTCATTATACTGACCAGAAGTTCATCGCCCTTGGGCTCAATCGGCCGTACGGGAACTGGCTGCTTTAGGTTTCCTTCATTACCAACCGCGCTTGTTATTTAGTCCTGAAAAATACATTACCCGTGCCGAGGCAACGGAAATTATGTATCGCGTTACAAACAGTAGTGCTGCCGTGGCCTTACGCGAAAAAATCTTACACCAACAGGTAGAGAATAAAATGCTCAATTTAATTAACCACACATTCGGTAAAGAGTATGTATTCCGCACCCATGGTGCCATGTATTGGCAGGACAATAAATTGGATAGCTGCCTTAAAAAACGAAAATGATGTCCAAAAATTAGGCGCCGCTCTTGCGTTTTCTAAAGATAGCGATTTGCGTAGCAATACCCTAGTAACAACAGGCGTCATGAACGAAATTGAACTGGGAAAACTACAAACCGAAGCCGCTTACTACTATAATCAGCAGGAACCAACCGGCTCCATATTATCCGCCGCACCAAATAAAAATGCGTCGGGGTTAATTTTGGTGGTTGACCAATTAAACACAGAAAGTAATAAAGCGATGGCAAAAAAATTCGGCTCCAAAGTAACGATAACGGTTGCCGAAGAAGCAAACTAAGTGTACTGCTCGAAAAATGATTGGCTCGACGAGCTAATAAAACGACTATATTTAAGCGAAGTGCGCTAAATAAAACCCTTTAATAAAAAGAAGGTTTACGCTTTCCAATATCCGCTCTCCTATTTGAGCGAGAATTAATCAATAAAACACATTACTAACATGAAAAAGAAGACCTACTCCCTTCCCCGCTGTTTCACACCAAGGGGACCCCTTTGGAGTAGGTCTTCTTTTTCATTGTTTATATCACAGTGCCTATTATTATATGTTATCTCGCTCAAATATCACCAACGCCATAAATGCCAATAACGTTAAACCTTTCTTTTAATTTCATAGAGCCTCTGCACCAGCCTCACTCGCTTAAATAACATAGCTTCAATTAAAGCTATTCGAGCCAATCTTTTTTCACCGCCAAAACACTTAACTCGCCACCTTCGGCAACGGTTATCTACTAAATGGAATCCGAATTTTTTCTGCCCACCCTTTTGGCGGAAGGGCGGAGAGAAATAAAAAGGCCGTATCTTATACGGCGACTCCACTTGTTTCGCCTAATGGTGCTTCGGTGAGTGACATGGCTCGGACTTACACTATGGTTTTAAAAGAGACCCTTATCTTATCTACCTATTGCTGCTTGTCACAAAGAGCGATATAAGATGAGGGATTATCCTAAATCACCGTAATATACGAAAGAAGACCTCCTCCTCCTTCTCCCCTTCCCCGTTTCGGAGCGGAAGGCGGCTGAAGAATAAAAAAGGCCGTATCTTAATACGGCGACTCCGCTCGTTTCGCCTAATGGTGCTCCGGTGAGTGACATGGCTCTAGTTCACAGGATTGTTCAAAGAGGACTCTTATCTTATAAAAAGACACGGTGTGATGCGATTAAGCGGGTGTAAGATAAGATTGGCACTATTTAATATTTAGCTGCATTAGAAGACGACACATATCTTATGAAGCGACTTTTGCTGCATGCAGCCCAGGAGCAAATAAGATATGTGTCGCCTTCTTGATAAAAATAGGGACCCTTATCTTACACCCGTAAAACGGTACAGCCATTCCGGCTTATATAAGATAAGAGTCCCTTTATTAATCACTATAACCAGTCACTCACCGAAGCACCTGCCGTAAACAGCTCAGCGCCGGTAAGATACAACCTTTTTATTTTTTACGCGCTACGCCCGTTTTCACAGCCACATCCGCAACGGCTTTAGCTACTGCGAGTGGAACGCGTTCATCGAATGCGTTAGCAACTACATAATCTTCACGAAGGTCTTCGTCAGCTACGAGGTTAGCCAAGGCATCGGCAGCAGCCAATTTCATTTCATCATTGATTTTAGATGCGTGAACGTCGATGGCACCGCGGAACAAACCAGGGAATACGTTTACGTTGTTAATCTGGTTTGGTGCATCACTGCGGCCGGTACCCATAACGCGTACGCCGCAAGCTTTAGCATCGTCATACATGGCTTCCGGATTTGGGTTAGCCATAGCAAATACGATGGAGTCTTTTGCCAAGTTTTTCAAAATTTCAGGTGTGAAAGCACCGGCAGCGGACACGCCGAGCAATACGTCAGCGCCTTTAGCCACTTCAGCCAAAGTACCTGTTTTTTCTTCCTGGCCCAACAACTTGATTAATTCAGCTTGCAAGAAGTCAAGGCGTTTGTAGTTTTTGTTGAGTACTCCGGAACTTACCATCAAGGTAATGTCGCGAGCGCCTGCCAAGTACAACAAACGAGCAATATTAGCACCGGCTGCACCGGCACCGTTTACAACGATTTTAACTTTGGTAAGGTCTTTTTTTACAAGACGAAGAGCTGCTTTAACGCCGGCCAAACAAGCGATAGCTGTACCGTGTTGGTCATCATGGAATACCGGAATTTCAAGTTCTTCTTTTAAGCGGTTTTCAATTTCATAGCATTTAGGCGAGGAAATATCTTCCAAGTTAATGCCGGCAAAGTTTTTCTGCAATAATTTAACAGTGCGGATGATTTCTTCCGTGTCTTCCGTATCAATTACGATTGGCACACAGTCTACATTACCGAAACGTTTGAAAAGCAAGGATTTACCTTCCATTACCGGCATAGCAGCCGCTGCCCCGATATTGCCAAGCCGAGTACACGAGTCCCGTCAGATACAACCGCCACCATGTTACCGCGGCAAGTTAAATCAAAAGACAACTCTTCATTGTCTTTAATGCGAAGGCAAGGTTCAGCAACCCCCGGCGTATACGCTACGGATAAATCGTGAGCATCCTTCAAAGGATATTTTGTACCGGTTGTCAAAAAACCACCTAATTCTAATTTCTTTTGTACTGCTTCTTCGCGTACGTCCATGTAATTTCCCTCCTTATTGTTTTAATTGTCGGTAGTATTTCTATCCATAAAAGTATTTCTGCCATTTCCTGTTTCAATAATTGGTTAATGTGCTTGCGTTCTTTTGGCGTCAAATCGTCTTCCGTAATCCCAAAAAGGTAATTATTGATGTCATATTCTTTGAGCATCATTTTCGTATGGAAGATGTTTTCCTGATACACATTCACATCAATCATGTTATACAAGTTCTTGGTTTTTGCATCAATATAGTTCTGAATAGAGTTGATGCGATGATCAATATAAAGTTTTTTGCCTTGTACATCGCGTGTAAAGCCACGTACTCGGTAGTCAAGGCTGATAATGTCCGAATCAAAACTGCCAATCAAGTAATTTAAAGCTTTGAGCGGCGAAATTTGACCGCAAGTGGACACGTCAATATCGGCGCGGAACGTGCTGATACCGCGATACGGATGACTTTCCGGATAGGTGTGAACCGTCAAATGGCTTTTGTCCAAATGACATACCACATCTTCCTTATGAATTTCTTCTTCCGAAATCAAAATCGTCACACTGGCGCCTTGCGGATCATAATCCTGCTTAGCCACGTTAAGTACGTTAGCACCAATAATATGAGACACTTCTGTCAAAATATCCGTTAGCCGTTGTGCATTATACACTTCATCAATGTATTCAATATACTGCCGTTTTTCAGCTTCGGTATTCGTATAGCAAATATCATAAATGTTAAAACTCAATGTCTTTGTTAAGTTGTTAAAACCGTATAATTTCATCTTTTTAATCGGTTTCACGGATGTCTCCATAATATTTTGTACACCTTCCTCATTCAATACTTATTCCTATATTTCATTATATCGAAACTCTTCATCGTATTCAATACTTTCGATATCTTATTTTATAATATTCATGTAAAAATCTAATTGATAATCGGCATTTATGTAAATACTACTTAATAATCGGCGACTCCCACGGCTGTTCTTTTAAATAATAGAAGCGACCCGTGAAAAAACCGTCCTCATAAGTAGCCACCGCAAAGGTACCGCCCGACTTATCCCGCGGCAGTGCGGGACTCCCCGGATTGATAAAAAGCCCATGACCGTCACTATACTGACTGTGATGATGACTGTGCCCCGCAATGCACAAGGTAGCCCCCATACTTTCGCCTAGTGACAACACTTCCTGAATGCGATTATACGGCAAAAACTGATCCCCGTGAGTCATATAAATATATGTGTCCTTAAAAGGAATCAGCTGTTCGCGCGGCTCTAAGGGCCGTTGACGGTCATTATTACCGCGAACCGCCAATACGGGCACACTCGTTTGCTTAGCCATATAGCGTGCATCATCGCCATAATCGCCGGCATGGAGCCATAATTCAATAGGCCAATCAGCGGTAGCTGCCAAAATCTCATCAATTTTGTTCAAATAACCGTGGGTATCACTGATAATACCCACACAACTGACTGCTTGTGCGCTCATAGAGCCTCTCTTTCTTTTTATTGTAAATATATTATTATTTGGTGCTTACTTTAATTGTTTGTTACCTATTTAATTGTTTGTTACCTATTTAATTGTTTGTTACCTATTTAATTGCTTGTTGCCAACTTTGATTGCTTGTTACTTATTTTATTGGCTTATTACTTACTGTGATTTCAACTTTTCAAGTAACTCTTTTAACGCTAAACCTCGATGGCTGATCGCATTTTTTCGTCCATGGATAACTGGGCCATCGTTTTTGCAAACTGCGGCAAGTAAAAATACGGGTCGTAACCGAAGCCGCCGTCGCCTACGGCCTCTGTCTGAATTAAGCCTTCACAATAGCCCGTTGCCGTCAGTTCACGACCGTCCGGATAGGCCAACACGAGTTCACATACATAGCGTGCCGTTCTTTTTTCAAAAGGCACGTCTTTAACAGATTCAATGAGTTTATGATTATTCGCCTCATCATCGCATTGAGGGCCCGCATACCGCGCCGAATATACGCCGGTGCGCCATCAAGCACATCAACAGCGAGACCGCTGTCATCTGCCAAGCAGGGCAAACCGCAAGCCTCCATATAATATTGCGCTTTAATGCGTGCGTTGGCCAAAAAAGTCGTGCCCGTTTCTTCCGGTTCCGGCACCTTCACAACCTCACCGATGCTTACTGCCTCAATACCGACTGTTTCAAGGGCTGCTTTAAATTCACGCAACTTCCCCCTTATTGTGGGTTGCCACAACGATTTTCATATATTGCTCCTACCAAAACCTCATAATTTGATACATGGAATACGCTACCTTAGTATTAATATCATATCCACTGTTAACTTAACATTAATAACTTAGACGGCGCTAACTTAACATCAATCGCTTAGGCGCCCGTACCGATATATTTGGCTTCATCACCGAGGGCTTCTTTTTGAGCCGCCATCAAAGTATCGGTAGCGGATTCTGCCAAGTCTAGCAACGTATTAAGCTCAATGCGGCTGAACGTACCATGTTCACCGGTGCCCTGCACCTCGATTAAATTGCCGGAGCCCGTACGAACTACGTTCATATCCACAATAGCTTGGCTATCTTCTTCATAACATAAGTCCGTAACCGGTCCTTCTTGACCGATACCAACGGAAATAGCGGCACAGTAATCGCGAATCGGATACATACCTTCACCGTCATACATCGTATTTACCGCATCAACCATAGCTACAAAAGCGCCGGTAATGGCCGCCGTACGGGTACCGCCGTCAGCCTGCAACACGTCACAATCAAGCGTAATCGTTCGTTCACCGAGAGCTTCCAAGTCCACTACGGCACGCAACGCACGGCCGATAAGGCGCTGAATTTCAACAGTACGACCGGTCTGTTTACCTTTGGCCGCTTCACGGCTGTTACGAGTTTGCGTGGCTCGTGGCAACAACGAGTATTCCGCCGTTACCCAGCCGCGACCTTCACCCTTCATAAAGCGAGGTACTTTTTCTTCAATAGTGGCATTACAAAGCACCTTCGTATTGCCGAATTCAATTAATACCGAACCTTCCGCATAGCCGTAAAATGGCGTGTAATTTTAATAGGCCGAACAGCCTTTGGATTTCTTCCGTCAATTCTCATATTTGTCACTCCTATTTGGGTTGGTCACCCCTATTTCGTATTCATTTCCTATTATATCATAGGATATAACATACTATTAGTTCCTATTTGAAAACCGCCTATATTACTACAAGCGGTTTGAATGTTAATAATTTATTCGTCTTTTTTGCCGTCCCCGAACAAAATTCTCATATAATCACAACGAGCATAAAGAATACGATCGACAAAAACTTCGCTACCGTAAGAGCGATAAAAACTGATATAATTTCCGCTCACAATAAAGCGATAATCGCTTTCATATACTCCGTCAATTGAAGATAGCATCGGCCCAGCTTCTGCATAAGTCTGTAAAATTCGGAGGCTATTTGTAATTTGACCTACAATTCCCAATGCAGCTGACTCATTCATTAACTCTTCTATATTATAAGTTTTAATCCCGATAAGGTCTTTTTTGAGCTTCTTCAAGATAAATTGTAAATTATTCATTGACTATCCCAAGATTCTTCTCTACCTCTTCCAAAGTTAACCAGCCCTTCTCTTCACCGGATTTTCGACCTTTTGCCAATTCATTCATCAGGCGGAGTGTTGCCTGCACCTTTTCAAAGTCTTGTATATCAAGAATTGCATATCTGCCGCGCCCATTTTTTGTTAAAAAACCGGGGCACCAACAGTCACATCGCGTAGTACGTCACTGTAATTTCGTAAATCGGAAATAGGTTTAATATTTGGCATATTGCTCAACTCCTTTCACTCATAGTATATCTCAAATTTGCCGTAAAATTCAACATCAGTTTTTACAGCAATTATTCTATATCGACTGCAAATTAGCTTTTTTCATCAGAGAGATATTTTCGCAAAACGATAAGGCAATATTTTTATCAAAATATTATATCCTATATTTCTTCCTGTACGTCCTTCATAGGATCCACTACCACATAACGGTCCGCGTTACCGGCTTTTTTAGCCGCCAAGGTTGCGTCATAAGCATCTCTGCGACATTCGTCATCGGCCTGCCAAGGAATGAACGTAGCATACACATGTTGGGAACCGAATGGGCCGCCATCGCTACGAGAATCAATGCTCATATACCCCACCTTGTCCGGATAGAGGCGGATTTTTTCATCACGGTATTCGGAAATGCCCGTTTCATCATAATAAATCTGACGGCGATCTTGCCAAAAATCTCCTAAACCCAAGAGCGCATCCACTTGCATTTCGTGGCGGCGATGCCACTGGTCGGCCCATTTTCTGATAATATCATCAATACGGCGCGTCACATCGGGACGTTGGCGATTTGTATCTTCGTCAAAAGCCGGTTCCACTACCTGACTGTAATCAAGGCCTGCCATGGAAAGGACAATACCCGTATTTACATACGGTAACGCTTCTTGCACCGAATAACCGCCTTCGAGGACGGCAATATCGGCTTTTAAAATATCCGTAAGTCGCGCATAGCCTTTAGCGGTGACCATCATGTTCGCCAGGGGATCACTGAAATGATTGTCCTGACCGGCTGAGTTAATAACAATATCCGGTTTAAAATCATTGAGCATCGGCATTACCAAGTTCTGTAACACTTTAAGCATCCCTTCATCGCCCGTGCCCGGCGGGAGCGGAATATTTACGGTTGCACCGACCGCTTGAGGCCCACCATATTCATACATAAACCCGGTACCCGGATATAAGGTGCGCCCGTCTTGATGGAAGGAGATAAATAAAGTATCCGGATCGTGGTAAAAAATATCCTGTGTCCCATCACCATGATGAACATCTGTATCCACGATGGCAATGCGGCGCACGCCGTAATGGCGGCGCAAATAAGCAATCATAATGGCTTCCACATTGACCGTACAGAAACCGCGAATGCCGTGCACCATTTTCATAGCGTGGTGTCCCGGTGGGCGCACCAGCGAAAAAGCCCGTGTCACTTCACCGCGCATAACTGCTTCCGCCGCGGCAATGGCGCCGCCAACCGATACACGATGTGCTTCAGTCACCCATTTTTTCAAAGAAGGGGCTCCCACATGGACCCGTTCTATATCCTGCCACGAAGCTAGTAACGGATTATATTCACGAATAGCCGGATGTTCCAAAAGGCCTTCTTCCAACAGTTGATCTCGCGTATATACAAGCGTTCTTGCCGTTCCGGATGGGTCGGCGAAATTTTCCAGTCAAAGGCCGGGAAAAATACGAGGCCCAAAGTATTCTTATTGTACATATTCACTCACCCCCGGTTCCAATTGAGCTTTCACGGTAATTAAACGATGCATAGACTGCCAACCTTCAATAATCGGCACGTCTTCTACCGAAATAATATGTCCTGACGGCGCATTCGTAAGACCTAAGTCGCCTGCCGCCTTTTGCAAATAGTCTAACGCTAACGACTCGGCTTGCGCCGCGGTCTGTACCGATCTTTGTTTTTCGTGAATGCCCAGTTCCGGTACTACCAAAATACCTTTAGCCGTATCTACATGTACCGTAAGCATCAAAGTTTCACGGGCCACCGCGGCACCAACCGCATTGGCTACCGGTGCATTCTGCGGAATCTGAACCGGCAAGGCTAAGCGTTCACTTACAAATGGGGCCAGCGTTACAGCTGTACCGCCTACGGCCACCAGTTTTTCCGGTTTAAAAATCTTCGGTTCTACAATATCGCGCACCACATAAATAGGCAGTTTATTTTCCCGTTGCACCGAAGCCGCTATGCCGTCGGTAATTACCGTAACAGCTGCCGCTACAATGTCTTTGGCAAACGCTATAACAGCATCTTTAGCTATACCTTCAGCAGCATTGCCCGCAGCTATACCTGCATCAGCATCGTCCGCAGCTATGGCCGTATTATCTGTATCGGCAACATCTTTATCGGTCCCCGCAACATAACCATGAGGCGCTTTTTGCAACAAATTAGCCAGTCCCTGCCAAGCCATATGCGTATCGCCATAATTAGCTTTACCCAACACAATGAGGGCGTCCCCAAGCGTTGGCACGGTGCCGCCCAATACGAGGGATGGGCCCAATCTGTCGGGACCTACGGTCAATTTACCGTTTTCATCAAAAGCAACGGCCGATTCGCCGCCGATGCCTACGGAACTTACCGCAAAGGAGCGTACGGCGCTTGGATAATTACGTATCATCGCACCGCCGCGAGCCATCATAGGCACACCGTTTTCCCACAGCGAAATATCTGTAGTGGTCCCACCCATATCGAGGGCGACCGTCATATCTTTAGGCATAGAGCGAAGGGCCGCCATCCCCAAAACACTGGCAGCCGGTCCCGTAAAGGCCGTTTCAACAGGGCTTGCTTCATTCGTTCTAACGGCAACGAACCACCATCGGCTTTTAATATGTATATAGGCGCCGTCAAACCATAGCGAGCCAAAGCTGCTTTAACGGCTTCACTGAAGTCTTCAAAGGTTCCCTGCACGGCACTGTTAAAATAAGCACTTACGGTACGACGCGGGAAGTTTAAGGAACCGCTTAATTCGGCACCGGCCGATACCGTTTCATAGCCGGCTGCCAATAATTCTTCTTTTAAGGCTTGTTCCAATTTTGGATTACGCACGCTGAATTTGGCCGATACAGCGGCTCGTGTATTTTGTTTTTCGCCGGGAATTTGGTCCAGCTCACGCTGTCTCAAAGGGGCTGCCAATGAACCGCGATGATCCGTATAACCGTTAAGTACAATTGGTGTTACCGGCAACAAGGGCCGAATATCCATGCCCGGCCCCGGAATCACATATAAATCAACCGGATCAACTTGATTCATGACGAGTGCATTCGTTACAATCGTCGTGGACAAAGTCACCCGTGTCACTTTTGTAGGCTCAATAGCAGTCGTTACACCGGCCAAAGCGGCTTCAATACCTTCCATTAAATTCGGCTTGGTGGTGCGGCATTTATGACTTTTTAAAATCCGTCCCTTATCTACGACTACGGCATCCGTAAAGGTACCGCCTACGTCAAGACCTACTAACATAGGAACAACTCCTTTCCCTAAGCTCCGCTATTTAATAGCAATAATACGTTAACTATATCATTGATACATCAAATATAATATCTAAAAAATCAAAGAATAAGTTTAGCAAAAAACTCTCTATATATAGTGTAACAAGGTTTTTAACAAACAAAAAGAGGCCCTAAGGCTCCTTTTTATTTTCGCTCCGAAATGGAGGCGAAGTTTTTAATAATAACGATTGGCGTCATCTGATCATCATTGCCAAACGGATTGTCAATCAAAATGCGCGCAATGCGTTTAGGGTCCATACCGCGGCTGTGACCGAGAACGGCAGCGCGCTTCAAATCATTAACGTCGGCTACTACGGCACCGTAACTGCCGGTGCGTTGTACAATGCGTTCCGCCACTTTATCCGCGTCTTTCGGACCATACACAATGTGTTTATCGAACGGCGGCATTGTCCCCGTAACGTCATCCGTAAGTGCAGCCGCACGGGAAATTTGGTAAAAAACGCCGTCTTTGCGGAATATTTTAGCGATGGCCCCCAAAATAAAGGCGCCAAATACCTTCCATTTACCATCAAGTTCCATTGCGGACTGCATGCCGTACACGGAGCTCATAGAGCCTTCAGCCGGTACAAAACGGCACAACAAACGAGCCTGCCAAGTAGGACGAAGCTCTTCCGGACGGGTGATGCGGCCCTGCGTAATCGCTACTACAGATTCCGCCACACATACAATATCTTCCGGCCCGATATCTTTGCCGGCATAATGCATAATTGCTTCTACAATATCATCTCGATGGGTCAGTATACGAGTATGAACCGGTACTAATTCTAAATTTGCCATGGTTACCTACCTCCTACTGCCGCATAGCATGCTGTAATTCTTCAGCTGTCAAAATTAAACGATTTTTAGAAATGTGCCAATCACTGCGACCGACAACCTGGTATACAATATCAATATTCATATCAGGAAAACCTACCAAATCTTTGCGAATATTGCCCGTTTTTGCATTCAAATAAGACGCAAGCGAACGGTGCCGCCTTTGCGCGGTTCGATGATAACAGATTTCCAATACCCATCATGACGTTCTTCCGCCGCATCGGTCGTCCACGACGTAATGGATACCTGATCAAACTGTTCCTGCGGCAACAAATGACGTGGATATAAATCCATAATAGTACCGTTTTGACGGCCTTTATTTACGAATGGAATATCCGATACCAAGGTTACCTGATTAAAACTGATGTCTTCTACTTCAAATTGAGTACGACGTTTAGGTAACATGACAATTTCTTCATTCCCCTGTTTCCAGGCAAAAATGCGAAACGCCACAAATAGAACGGCAACGATGAAAACAATCGTTACGATTATGTTAACTAATGTGTAAAAATACATATCCATATACTGCTCCCTTATAGTTTTATAGTGTAATAATCCGAACGTTGAAATCTTCCGGCGGAATCAATATTGAAGTCATGCGCTCAGCCAGTTCTTTGTCTTTGGTAAAACAAATATCCAGCTTGCCTTTAGCAGACTGCGAATTCAAGAGTTGCTGCGCTTCCAATATATCTTTCACTTCCTCAGCTGTTTCATAGGCCGGGTCGATAAATGTCTTGTTGCCACCCGACATGTGCTGCATCAAATCCATCAAAAACGGAAAATGTGTACATCCCAAAACGACTGTATCGGAACCGCTCTTTATAATCGGATCCAAGTACTGTTGCAATGATGAATGAACAATATGGTCATCCAAGTGGCCCTGCTCAATCAGGTGGGCCAAATCAGGGCAAGCCTGTTCCCATACGGCAACCGCAGGCTGTAACTCATGCGCTTCTTCAATATGTTTGTGACTATCAATAGTAGCCTTGGTAGCCATGACGGCAATCTTCTGAGTCTGACTCGTATCAATAGCGGTCCGCACACCTTTAGCCATACCTACCACCGGAAAGTCAAAGGTAGCTTGTAATTCATCCAAGGCCACCACGGAAAAGGTGTTGCACGCAACCACCGCCATCTTCACAGGCACCTTGCTAAAAAATGACCGATATTCATAGCAATCTGACTGATTTCTTCCTTAGGTCGATTGCCAACCGGATTATTCATATTGTCGCCAACAAAAATAAAGTCTTCATGGGGAAACATTCGTCGCAATACGGCTAATACTGTTAATCCCCCGACCCCGGAGTCAAATACTCCGATAGGTCTTTTAGAGGCCTCGGTTGCGGCTGCTTTACTCATGACTCTTTCTCTCCTTTATGGTGCGGATAATTGGCTCATAATAGGTATCGCTTAAACGAATTACCTTCCCGTCGCCTTATCGGTGAACACATTCTGCGTCTCACCGGTTGCAATCAATGCACCATCCGCTTCACGCACTATACGATACGTAAAAACACATTGAGCTCGTGTTACTTTGGTCGGCGTCACTTCAACGGTTAACACATCATCGAAGCGAGCCGGCTCCTTATATTCACAAGCCACTTTTGTAATCGGGAACACAATCCCGTTATCCATCATATCCCACAGGGAAATGCCACAGGTTCTGAAAAATTCCACCCGGCCTAACTCAAACCATCGCAAGTGATTGGTATGGTGAGCTACTTCCATCATATCAGTTTCATAAAATCGTACCTGCAATGATGTGGTAAACATATACTTATTTCACCTCTCATTACTATAAAATAATTCACCCTTCATTGTACGCCACCAATAGGTGGCTGTCAAACTATTGTAAGTGCCATGACCCAATGCCATGCACTCAGCTTGGTTAATCAAAGCAACCTATTGCAAACCACCGTGACCTAACGCAATGCACTCAACTTGGTCAATCACGGCAGCCTATTGCAGACCGCCGTGACCTAACGCAATGCAGTCGGCTTTCGTAATCGGATCATCCGATGCCAAACGTGGTAAAAAGACATCAAAGGCTGTCGGTTTACTGAATAAAACACCGCCCGGCAGGCCTACAAGCGGTGTGCCGTCACTCATGTAGCTATGCATACCATGGAGCCCGGTAAAACCGGCAAGCCATATGTCACCACATGAGCCGCGCTCTTGGCAATTGCGCCCGGCGTCAAATCATCGGGATCCACACTCATGCCACCGGTACAGAAAATAATATCCGCCCCTGCGTCTTTTACCGCTTTAATAGCGGCCATAATTTTATCCGTATCATCAATAACAATCTCATGCGCTACGATTTTCATACGAAACGGTTCCGTTCGTTCTCCAATAATCGGGCGGAACGCATCTTGAATGCGACCTCTGGCCACTTCCGAGCCGGTCGTTACAAGACCGATGCGTTTTCTCACAAAAGGTTTTACCGTAAGGAGCGGTTGACCTTGCCAAATAGCCTTAGCCTGTTCAAGTTGCACTTTAGGGAGCCACAAAGGGATGCAACGCATACCGGCTAATTTATCACCACGCTTAACCGCCGTATTAGTGAATTTGGTAACGATTGTAAGGTCACCGATACTGTTAACCGCCTGCAATCGAGCCACATCAATTTTGAGCATCCCATCCCAGGCTGCAAACGCTTCAATTTTACCTTCACGGACATCAGATGCATAAATACTGTCATTAGCTAACAAGGCATATAATCCCACCGCTACATCTTCTTCGTGCAATGTATCGGCCAATATCGCTTCATCGCCCGGTTCCTGCACAAAAACGTGCTCCTTGCCTAATTCTAAAAAAGCCGGAATATCTTCTTCACGAATGATGTGACCTCGACAAAACGGCGTATCTTTAACTTCGCCAATGACTATACGCGCTATATCATGACATAAAACTTGGCCGACAGCTTCCTCAACGGCTACTTTTTTCATGAAACCTCCTCTACAAATCATATGTTACAACAAAACCCAAGCTACTTGAATCTCATCAAAACATCATCTATACGAAACTATATATTTTTAATTAAAAACAGACTCCCGTTGTCCTCCACTAAAATACTTTTATTCGTTTAACTAAGTATTTAATCTTAAATCCTTTTTAAACGCACAAAAGCC
>ENA-OQIW01000114-OQIW01000114.1-human-gut-metagenome-genome-assembly--contig:-NODE-114-length-18199-cov-2.535967_pt1 | contig 18199 bp, 9 predicted proteins | sample MGYA00242586_ERZ504751 | MGnify/ENA primary metagenome ERZ504751 (study PRJEB26092, sample SAMD00036349) | human gut metagenome | host: Homo sapiens | study: EMG produced TPA metagenomics assembly of...
TGCGTAAAGCCGGTGTGGAAGCCTTGTACTGCACGCCGTCTCATGGCGATAGGCAAGGCCGAGTCATGAGTGTAGGCCGACGCAAGGAATTGTTACACTGGGCGGCGGAGCAAAACAGTTATCTCATTGAAGATGATTATGACAGCGAACTTCGCTATTACGGACGGCCCATTTCGTCCTTGCAGGGGATGGCCACGACGGAGCGGGTTATCTATTTGGGGACCCCGTCAAAAGTGTTGCCCCATCTATTCGCATTAGTTACATGGTTTTGCCACCGGTGCTGTGGAGCGATTTTTTAACCTATCGCACATCGTATCGGCAAAGCGCCGGTGTGATGGAGCAGCTCGTATGGGCGCGTTATATTAAGGATGGCGAGTGGTCCAAACAAATTCGTCGTTTGCGTAAGCACTATGCGGATAAAAGTAAGGTTTTAGCGGCACAGTTGCAGCAAACATTTGGCGATGCCGTTAAAGTATATCTGCCGGAAGGCGGTGTTTATATAGGTCTTACGATTTTTACGGATAAGGGAGCGGACGCTCTTTTGCAAAAAGCCCGTGAGGCCGGTTGTGATGTACGCATTGAAGCAGACGGCGACGACGAAGTACGTTGTCTGTTATCATTCAGTGCGATTCCGACCAACGAATTGGAAGCGGCCGTAAAAGAATTGGGCAACGCTTGGAAAGGAATGTGAGATGATACCATTTCGCTTTATACAATGCGGAGACCTTCACTTGGGGACTCCTTTTAAATATTTGAAATCATTAGGCAAGCAAGTGGACGAAGCAGTCAATCGTGCTACCTATCAGTCGTTTACGAATATTGTGGATTTTGCCATCGAACAGCAGGTGCACGCCGTGCTGATTACGGGCGATATTTATGATAGTGAAAAACATAATTTGGAAGCACAGGTGCGTTTTGCCTATGAATGCGAACGCCTTAGTGAGCATAAGATTCCCGTATTTTTAGTACAGGGCAATCATGACCCGGCGGAAAGTTGGGCGGCCAAAATCAGCTTGCCAAGTTCCGTGTATGTGTTCAGCTCTACACAGAGTGAGCGTCAACCTTTATATGTGAAAAACAAGGTGGCTGCGTATATTACGGCATCAGTACGAGTAATCAAAACCGAGCCGACAATGTGGCGCAGCATTGAAACCTTGGTCGGACGACCCGTTCTCCATCGGGATTTTTCACGGTACCGTAGGCTCAGCCGGTGAGCACGAAACGGTGGGACCACTACACTGGGGGAATTGACGGCGTCGCCTATGAACTATTGGGCTATCGGCCATATTCATAAACGGCAGGTGTTAAATGAAACGCCTTATGTGGTGTATGCCGGTAATATTCAAGGCCTTCATAAAAAAGAATTGGGACCTAAAGGTTGCTACTTGGTTGATGTGAACGCCAAAGGTCGTGTGACTCTGCAGTTTCACGAAACGGCGCCCATTCGCTTTGAGCAGGTAACCATCGATATTGGCGCGCTGGCAGTACCGGCGATATGGTGGAAATGATTCGCCATAAGAAGGAAATGCTGCGTAAATTGAAAAAGCAGGTGCTCCTCGAAATTGTGCTCACCGGCGAAGGGGCCTTGTATGAACTTTGCAGTCAAGACGAAGTGCGCCAAACTTGGCTTGAAATGGCGCAGGCGGAAGAACGTAATAAGTTTAATTTCGTCATGCCTTTCAGTATTGTGGACCGCACCCGGGGCGTAACGGACTGGACGGCGCGTCGTGAAATGGAAGATATGGTGGGCGACTATTTGCGCAGTTATGATACAATCGCCAAACTGCCGGCCGTAGAGCGCGCTTCCACGATTCGCAATCTCATTGCGGAACGGCCGGAAAGTAAAAGGCTCGGTATGTATCAGGAACTGTTGACAGATGATGTTTTATTAGACGCATTGCGACGAGCGGAAGCGGAAGGTGCTCGTTGCCTCATGGGAGATACGGATGAGGATTAAGGAAATATATATTAAGGAATTTGGCCTTATCACGAATGGTCGTTCACACCGGCCGGTGAAGGGGTACAAGTTATTTACGGCCCCAACGAAAGCGGCAAGACTTCCTTATTGGAAGCCCTTCGCTTTTTGTTGTTTGGTAAAAAAAGTAAAAACGTACGGCTACGGCTCGGGCTATCTTGTGGTAGAACGGGAGGGCGTGTCCTATCATATCGGCCGAGACGGAAAAAAGCTTAATTTCTATCCCTTAGGCAAAGGGCCGATTTCGGAAGAACCGGCGGCTCTATGGTGGCATGGTCTCGACAAAAAGACCTATGATAGAATTTTTGCCATTACCGTTGATGAATTGCAAGGGGCGGATGTGCTGGCCGAAGTGGAAGTGCGAGCTCGCTTCTTCGGCGGCGAGGGCGGTGAGCGCCTCAGCACGGCCGTGAAGGATATTGAAAAAGCCTCCTCCGATTTACTGGTTGCTTCGGCGAACGGGAAGCGAAAAATCAATGTGCTTATGGAGCGGTTGAAACAGCTCCGTGAAAAGATGGCGGACCTCGGCAAGAATGAAGAGGCGTATACGGCGTACCAACAGGAGTTGGACGGCATCGCCACGACGGAAAAGGAATTGCAGGAGCGCCTTAAAGAATGGCAAGATTATGGCAAGGACGTGGACCTTGTATTGCGTGCCTGGGATGTATATAAACGGGCGGAACATGCGAAAGAGCAGATGAATACCTATGCGGTTACAGATTTGCTTGAAAAAGACGCTTTCTATGAACTGGACGAAAAGATTACGGAATGTCGTAATAATATGAAGCTCTGGAGTGGTAAAGAAGCGGGTCTCGTGCCGGAAAACTTTGCTCCCGATTCTTTGGTAGGCGTTTACAGTCAAGAGATTGAAAACCTGTTCCAAGAATTGGGCCAGTGGACGCAACTTCAAAAAGATTGCGAACAAGGGCGTAACTATTTAAAACGAGTTAAAGAACAGTTGGATTTGTCCCGTACTTTGCATAATGCTTGGCGGGCGGATGCACAAATGCCGGAAAAAGTGGACTGGGCAACCGGTGAAAAACTGGCCCGTGAACTTCGCAGCGCCCAAGATAATTATTTGAATTGGCAAGGTCGTAAACCGGTTGAGCCGGCAGACATTGCCAACTCCACGGTGAAAGACGAAGAAAATTCCCTGAAGGAATTGGAAGCCGGCATGGCCCAATTGAAACAGGCCTTTACGGAGTATGAAAACAGCATAGCTAAGGAAAATGAACTCAACCAAAGTGGCCCGTCACCTTTATATCGCTATGGCGCCATCGCACTCATTGTTATTGGCATTGTCCTCATGATGGTGCTTCCCGATATAGGCCTTTGGGCAGGCATTCTTTGCTTCCTTTTAGCAGCGGGTGCTTTTGGCTATGGTTGGCAGCAAGGCCGCAAATTTACGGGCCTTCGCGAAGCAGCTTTGCACCAGCGTGAACGCTGGGACGAGCTGGTAAAAGCCATGGCTCGTGATTTGGAATTACCGGAACCCAAAACAGCGGCCGATATTAAGGATTTGGAAGATTCGGTAGCGGCTAAACGGGCGGCTTTCAGTAATCAGAATTTAATCTTGGCTAAAATTCACAGCTATGAACAGGTACATAATCAGTGGCTGGAAGAAGGTAAAAAATTGGAAGCCGCCGGTAATGCGGCCATGGAAGCTTGGCAACGTTGGTTACCGGAAGGGGCCAGCCGTGTTTTGACGGACAATCAATTCTTTGCCCTCAAACAGGAATACGATACGTATATGGAAGATTTCAACCAGTATAAAGATTATGAAAAACGCTTGGCAGAACATGAGGCAACCCTTAAGGATATTGAATCTCGTTGCGCGGCTTTGTGGGAAAAATTGGAACTGGATATTCCGGTTACGCCGATTGAATTGCGTCGTGTTTATAATCTTTTGAAATCCCATCGTCAAAACCAGGTCCGTTGGGAACAAAAAGAATCACAGCGTCGCAATTATCATGAAGAATATGAGCAGTGGAGCCGCCAAGAAAAGGCACTGTTGTTGGAACAGCAAGAGTTTTTACAAAAGACCGGGGTCGCTACGGCCGGCGAATATCGTCAGCGTTTATTGTTGCAAGATCAATATGTGCAGTGGCAAAAAGTGTACGAACAGAGCGTGATCAATTGGCCTTGTTTGCTCCGAAGAAAGACGGTCAGGAAGCTTTGTATCGTCGTTTGAAATCGGGCAATAAAGAAAAGTGGCAGACCGAAGCGGAACGAAGCCATTCGGAAATGGCGGCCTTGCAAAAACGTTTAGCTGCTTTGTATGAAAAACGCGGCCAGATTCAGGAAGCAATGCGCACCTTATCACAGGATAAGGCTCTGTCCTTGGCGCTGCAGGAAGAACAACAGTTGGAAGGGGAATTGCAGGAAGCGTTGACAGCCTGGGCGACCCAAGTTTTGGTAAGCCATTTCATGGAACTGGCACAGATGGACTATGAAAAAGACCGTCAGCCGGAAGCTATGGCGAAGGCTTCGAAATATTTGTCTTTGATGACAGACGGCAAATATACTTTACAATTGGGGGACAGCACGGCCAATGTGGAAGCGGTGCTCACATCCGATGAAGTGGTACCGACGGAGCGTTGGAGCAGCGGCATGGGCGATCAGGTATACCTCGCCTTGCGCCTCAGCTTGGCCAGCGTGTTTGCACAGCGCGTGGAATCATTGCCGATTATTTGGATGACATTTTGTTGCGCTTCGATGAAGGTCGACAAAATGCGGCCTTGAAGCTATTGGCTCATATTGGCCAAAGTGAACAAATTTTGATCTTTACCTGTCAGCAGGGCACGGCGGAACGCAGTGCGCAGCTCGATGGCGTGAGCGTGTACGACTTGTCGACCCGCGAAGCCATGTAGGTGAATAGAACAAAATGTAAATTTATAAACTGAAATAGATTAAAAATACAGGAAGTTATCATTTGACGAGCTGTATGGAAAATCTGAAAACCTCTCTGAAAATAATTCAGAGAGGTTTTTTGTATTTAAAAGTACCTTGTATACATGAGATTAATGCACAGTATGTATGGCATATTGCTATATGATTTTTTTGACAATAGGTATATAATAGAAACAATCTATTTTCTATAGAATGGATATAAGGCGTATAATCATAGATTGTTAGACGTTGGTACAGGCTAATAGCGATTCCCGGCGGAGCTATTTGATATAGCTTTGGGGAGGCTGTGGGCATGAACTCGTTGGACGAAAGTGATTGTCTTAATATAGAAATAGCAATTGCCCGTGCTAGGGCAGCTAAAGAGAGAGTATAGGGTTTGGAAGGAGCAAGGGCTTATGGGACAAGCACATCAAGGGACATATCAAAAATCAGGAAGCGTACACCAACAAGGAAAAACGCAAATTGAAATTCAGCAGCAGGAACAGGCGCAATGGCAAAAGCAGGGCTTATATGATGCGGCCTATGAAAAAGACGCCTGCGGCATGGGTTTTGTAGTCGATATTAAAGGCCGTAAATCCCATGATATTATCGATGACGGTTTGCGTATTTTGGAACGTTTGGAACACCGTGGCGCGCGTGGCGCCGATGCTTCATCCGGTGACGGCGCCGGTATTTTGGTGCAAATTCCGCACGACTTTTTCCGTCGTGAATGTGAAGTGTTGGGATTTTCCTTGCCACCGGTTGGGAGTTACGGTGTAGGCATGGTATTTGCCCATCGTTATGAAACCCTTCGCAATAAGCAGAAGGCGATTTTGGAAAACATTGTTCGCGAAGAAGGTCAAGTCGTACTCGGTTGGCGTGAAGTGCCGGTCGATTCCCATGCCGTGGGCGCCGAAGCGGCAGCCATTCGACCTTGGCTCATCCAGATTTTTATCGGTAAAGGCGATAATATCATGAACGATGAAGAGTTTGAACGCAAACTGTATGTAATTCGTAAAGAAGCGGAAAAACAGATTATTCCTCTCAGCAAAGCGGAAAGCGGCGATTTCTACATTGCTTCGTTGTCCGCCAAAACCATCGTTTATAAAGGGATGCTCACAACCAAATGCAGCTCCGAGAATTTTATCTTGATTTAGTGGATTTGGATTTCACGTCGGCCTTAGCCATGGTGCACTCCCGTTTCAGTACCAATACATTCCCAAGCTGGGCGCGGGCTCATCCGAATCGCTTCATTGTCCATAATGGGGAAATTAATACCATTCGCGGCAATATTAACTGGATTAATGCCCGCGAAGGCAAAGCCGATTCGGAATATTTTCCGCAAATTAAAAAAGTATTCCCCGTTGTTGACGATACCGGTTCCGATTCGGCCATGTTCGACAACACGCTTGAGTTCTTATATATGACGGGCCGCAGTTTGCCGCATGCATGATGATGATGATTCCGGAACCTTGGGAAAACAACGAGCTCATGAGTCAGGAGAAAAAAGACTTTTACGAGTTTAACAGCTTCATGATGGAACCTTGGGATGGTCCTGCTGCTATGGGCTTTACGGACGGTACCGTTATCGGCGGTGTGTTGGACCGCAACGGTTTGCGCCCGTCCCGTTACTATATTACGGGCAATGATCGCCTCATTATGGCGTCCGAAGTAGGCGTTGTCAATGAAGCGGCTGAAAACATTCGCTATAAAGGTCGTTTGGAACCGGGCAAAATGCTCCTCGTTGATACGAAGGAACAGCGTATTGTATCGGATGAAGAAATTAAACATCGTATTGCTACTGAAAAACCGTACGGGGAATGGGTGAAAGAACATATCATTCACTTGGACAGCATTGAGCAGGCGACGGATGATGAAATTCCGACAGTGTCCAACTTGAAAGAATTGCAGCAAGCTTTCGGCTATACTCAGGAAGATTTGGTGCGTATGTTACAGCCTATGGCTAAAGATGGCAAAGATCCGGTAGGCGCCATGGGGGCTGATGCACCGTTGGCCATTTTATCGGATAAACCGCAGTTGTTGTACAGTTATTTTAAACAATTATTTGCACAAGTAACGAATCCGCCAATCGATGCGATTCGTGAAAAAATGGTAACCTCCACCGGCGTAATGTTCGGTAACAGCGGTAACATGATGGATCCGCACAAAAGCGGCACTTATTGTGTGTACTTGGATAGCCCGATTTTGACAAATAAAGAATTTGCCGCCATTCGTAAATTAGATTGTCGCCGCATGAAGAGCACCGTTTTATCCATTCTCTTTGACCCGGCCGAAGGCACGCAAGGAATGCGCAAAGCCTTACAGGCTCTTTGTGAAAAAGCGGAAGAAGCGGCGCGCTCCGACCATAATGTGTTGGTTTTATCCGACCGTGGCGTTGATGCCAATCATGTAGCTATTCCGGCACTCCTCGCTGTAGCAGCAGTGCACAATCATTTAATTAAAAAAGTACTCCGCACCGATATCGGTTTGGTCCTCGAATCGGGGGAACCGCGTGAAGTTCATCATTTCTGTACCTTGATCGGCTATGGGGTAACGGCTATTAATCCATATGTTGCCCTTGAAACGGTAGCGGATTTACAAAAACAGGGCCGCTTAGGCGATGTTACGCCGGAACAGGCTGAACAAAACTATATTAAAGCAGCGGTAAACGGTATTTTAAAAGTCATGTCCAAAATGGGGATCTCCACGGTGCGCAGTTACCAAGGGGCTCAGATTTTTGAAGCCGTAGGCCTTAACAGCGATTTCATCGGTAAATATTTTGTGAATACACCGACTCGTATCGGCGGTATCGGTACTGATGGGGTAGCGTTGGAAGCATTGAGCCGTCATCATCGTGCCTTCGAAGAACCGGCCGACACTGCCCTTGAAGCGGGTGGTTTCTATGGTCCTATGAAGGACGGGGAACCTCATTTATACAATCCGAAGACCATTGATTTATTGCAGCGTGCTTGTATTGAAAATAATTATGAACTCTACAAAGAGTATGCATCGGCGATTCGCAATGATTACCATGTAACACTTCGCAGTTTGCTCGAGTTCAATTTCCCGGTGGCGGCGGCATCGCTATCGAAGAAGTAGAACCGGTAGAATCTATCGTGAAGCGCTTTAAAGGGGGCGCCATGAGTTACGGCGCAATCAGTAAGGAAGCGCATGAGACCATCGCCATTGCCATGAACCGTTTAGGGACTATGAGCAATTCCGGTGAAGGCGGCGAAGATGCGGACCGTTACAAATTGTTGCCTAATGGGGACAATCGTTGCAGTGAAATTAAACAGATTGCATCGGGCCGTTTCGGCGTGACCTCCGAATATTTAGTCAATGCCAAGGAATTGCAAATTAAATGTGCAAGGTGCCAAACCGGGTGAAGGCGGTCAGCTTCCGGGCAAAAAGGTGTATCCGCCAATCGGCAAAGCCCGTCACTCTACGCCGGGCGTAGAACTGGTATCACCACCTCCTCATCACGATATTTACTCCATTGAAGACTTGGCGGAATTAATTTTTGATTTGAAAAACGCCAATCGGCGAATGCTCGTATCAGTGTGAAATTAGCCGCCGAAGCGGGTGTTGGTACTATCGCTGCGGGGGTAGCCAAAGCAAAAGCCGATAATATCCTTATTTGCGGTTATGACGGCGGCACCGGCGCGGCCGGTCGTACCGGTATGCGTCATACAGGGCCCCTTGGGAATTGGGCCTTGCCGAAACGCATCAGACCTTGCTGCTCAATCGTTTGCGTGACCGAATCGTCCTCGAAGTGGACAGCAAATTGATGACCGGTTTTGATATTGCCGTAGCAGCTCTCTTAGGGGCTGAAATGTTCGGCTTCGGTACCTTACCGCTCATCACCGTAGGTTGTAAGATGGCCCGTGTTTGTAATTTAAATACCTGCCCATACGGCGTAGCAACGCAGGATGAAAAATTACGTAAAAACTTTAAAGGCAAACCGGAATATGTGGAACATTTGATGCTCTTTTTAGCTCGTGAACTTCGTGAGATTATGGCTAAACTCGGCATCCGCAGCGTAGAAGAAATGGTTGGTCGTGTAGACTTGTTACGCCAAAAAGTGGTGGATGATAATTACAAGTTATCCCGCGTCGACTTGAAACGAATTCTCTTCCGTCCATATACGGATATTTCAGTCGGCCATTACCATAAACACGAACAAGACCATGAATTGGCAAAAACGTTAGATGCGGGCAAATTGCTCCGCATGTGTCGTCCGGCTATTGAAGAGCAGAAACCGATTCGTGCTAAATTGGCCATCAACAATACGCACCGCGTAGTAGGTACTATCGTGGGTAGTGAAATTACTAAAAAGTACGGCGCTGACGGTTTAGCGCCGAATACGATTAAGCTCAGCTTCGTTGGCAGTGCCGGTCAAAGTTTTGGCGCCTTTATTCCGAAAGGCATGACATGGTGCTCGAAGGCGACGCTAATGACTATGTAGGTAAAGGCTTGTCCGGTGGCGTTGTGACGGTATATCCGCCGAAAACGGCGCTTTTTGAAGCAGACCAGAACGTTATCATTGGGAACGTGGCTTTTTACGGGGCCACTTCCGGTGAAGCCTATGTAAGCGGCCGTGCCGGTGAACGCTTTGCCGTCCGCAATAGTGGTATTACCGCTGTGGTGGAAGGTGTGGGCGACCACGGTTGTGAATACATGACCGGCGGCGAAGTCCTCATCTTAGGTCCCACCGGTCGTAACTTTGGGGCCGGCATGTCCGGTGGCTATGCGTACATTCTTGATTTTGATGTGCGCAAGTGCAATACTGCTTTGGTAGAGCCGCGTGCGGCTACGAATGAGGATTTAAAACGCATTAAATCTTTGGTTGAAGCACATGTATTGCATACAGATAGTCGTAAAGGTCGTCATATTCTGGACAATTGGCAAAACTTTGCACAGCGTTTTACCAAAATCGTACCGACTGCTTATGAAAACATGCAAAAAGCAATTGCTGTTTATGAAGCAACGGGCTTAAAATTGGAAGATGCTCAATTACAGGCCTTTAAAGATGCCTATCATATTAAGTAGCATGTAAGTAACGTTGTAAAAAGCGTTGTAAGTAGTATTGTAAGCAGCGTTGCAAGTAGCATTGCAAGTATCGTTGTAAGTCGTATCGTTTGAGTAATTACATAACACATGGGCTCTTTAGTGAGTTCGATATAAATGGGTTCGTTTGATTCTGAGTTTTTAAATAAAACTCGTTTAAACGGGCCTATTTTGCTATATTCGGCGATTTTTTTGAACATTAGAGATTTTTAAAATATTCAAAATAGTATATAATTAAGAACAGACAAATAGAAATAAGTAAATAAGTTAATTATAAATCAATTATTGGCATATCGAATCTTAGGATATAGTTAATGCGTGTTTGGCGCATATAGTAAAGGAGCCATTAGTGAAATTATTACATATAGTGACAGCCTTGTTTTTCGGTGCAGCCTTGCTTTTGGGAGGATGCGGTTTAGCTTCTGAAGAGTCGTCTTCGGTAGAAACCGCAAAGACTGTGTCGCCTAATACAACGGCCATGAAAGGGCCGGTACCGACGACGGAATTGCAAGAAGCAACTAAATTACTGCAGTCGAATGATTACCCCGGAGCTATTGCAAAAGCGGATGAGATTTTGCAAAGATATCCGAAATCTGATGCGGCTTATTCGTTGAAAGGTATAGCCATGGGGCTAAACGGTGATCCTGCAGGGGGATTGGTTTTGGCGAAAAAAGCGTATGATTTGAATCCAAATAATTTAAGCAATTATTACAATTTGGCCATGCTGTATAAATTGCAGGGGCAATTGAATGATGCTAAATTTTGGTTTGATGCGTTATTGGCTAAGGATCCAACCAATACTTGGTCGGTCTATGGCATAGCCACTATTTATGCGGATCAGGGTCAGGATGCTAAAGCATTGCAATATTTACGCCAGGCCATTGCGCTGGACAAAAGTGTAAAAGAAGTTGCGCGCACGCAAGATCATTTTGAGCGTTTTCACGGCAATGAAGAATTTGAAGAGATTGTAAAATAACCGGAGAAGGAGGATTAGTTATGGAAGAACGACAGCGACGTTTTCGATGGCTATTCATGGTAATGATTGTTATGGTAGCCGGTCTTATGGCCGGGTGCTTTGGACCGACGAAGGTAACAACAGCCGAGGCGGATATGCGCGAGATGCCGGTTAAAATTAATAATGATGCCAATATTACGGCTTTAAATAAAGCGACCATTGAACCGACTGTTTCCGGGCAGGTGGTGACGATGGCTGTTAAAGTGGGCGATGAAGTTAAGCAAGGTCAGGTTGTGGCCATGCTCGATACGAGTACCATGCAGCAGCAACTGAATCAGTTGATTCAACAACTCGGTGAAGCCCAAAGTAGTGGTGGTGTACAGGCTGTGCCGCAAGAGACGACTATCGTACCGGGCGCAGTATCGGCGGCTGATGTGAACCGTGCTCGTGAAATGATGCAGAACGGGATCATTACTGAAAAAGAATACCAGACCATTGTGCAACGTTCGCAGGCAACCGTTGTGACGAGTGGCGGCGGCTATGTGTCTACTGGCGGCATGGAAACGGCCGGCATCCAAGCGGCGATTGCGCAACTGCAAACACAAATTGCCCAGGCTCAAATTGTATCACCAATCAATGGGCGGGTTGCCGCTATTTATAATGAAGACAGAAAGGTCGCCATTGAAGGCAGACCGTTTATGCTCATTCAGCAGAATTCTCCGGTTGTAGCTTCCTTAAGTATTCCTCAGAACTTTGCTCTTAAGTTGGCCGAGCCGACGATTAAACCATCAATTAAGGTATATTTAAAAATTGATGACAAACAGATTCCGGGTGAAATAACGTATATAGACACGAATGCACCGGCCGGCGTGCCAAGCGTATTAGTAAAAGCGACCTTCTTGAATGCGGATGGCCTCATTCAGCCGGGCGAGTTCTATACGTTGGTTATTGAATCAGAAGCCAAAGCACCGGTACTCGCTGTTCCTAAAGAGGCCGTTCGTGAAAACAAGGATGGCAAGTTCGTGTATGTAGTAACTGCCGATAATACGGTGGACGTTCGCGTAGTAGAAACCAGTGAAACCGATGATGATTATACGGCTATTGTAAATGGCTTGGTCAAAGGGGAACGTGTAATTACGTCTAAAGGTGAATTCGAATTGGGTGAAAAAGTAGAATATTAGTAGAATATTAATTTGAATATTAAGTAGAATATTAATACATGCGAAATTGACTTGCTGTATAACATACGTATATTAAACTGCACGAGGCTCAGATGAGAGCCTCGTTTTTTGTGTATTAGTCACAGTCTTTATATACAGCTTTTTTATACGGTCTTAGATATGTTCGTTAACAGTGCCATTAATAGCATATAGAACCTCCTGAAGAAAAAACTGAAAATTTTAAAAATAGGGGTTGACGTTCCCTGTGTTAATTTGGTAAGATAGTCAAGTCGTCAGTTGAAGACGACAAACAACACTGAGTGTTGTGAGTAGCCTGAATGTTTAAATCTCGTAAATAACTTGTAAAAAAGTTGTTGACAGAATAAAACAACGGTGTTACAATATAAAAAATGTCAGAGATGACGGTGACTGAATCGCAAATCTGAAATGCGTTAAGTGCAATGAAGATTAAGCGAGCAGATCTTTGAAAACTGAACAATGTAAGGTAATCATTTTTAACGAAATGAACATAGCCAGAGTGCGGGTTTCGACAACGTCGAAACAACCAAATAAATTCTAGTCACTAACTTCGGTTAGAGACAAACAACGAAAACGAGCTAGCAAATAGCTCCAAGATATCTTGGAGAGTTTGATCCTGGCTCAGGACGAACGCTGGCGGCGTGCTTAACACATGCAAGTCGAACGGAGAGAGATGGAAGCTTGCTTCTATCGATCTTAGTGGCGAACGGGTGAGTAACGCGTAACCAACCTGCCTTCAGAGGGGGATAACAACGGGAAACCGTTGCTAATACCGCGTGCGAATGAACTTCGGCATCGAAGCTCATTGAAAGGTGGCCTCTATTTATAAGCTATCGCTGAAGGAGGGGGTTGCGTCTGATTAGCTAGTTGGAGGGGTAACGGCCCACCAAGGCAATGATCAGTAGCCGGTCTGAGAGGATGAACGGCCACATTGGGACTGAGACACGGCCCAAACTCCTACGGGAGGCAGCAGTGGGGAATCTTCCGCAATGGACGAAAGTCTGACGGAGCAACGCCGCGTGAGTGATGACGGCCTCGGGTTGTAAAGCTCTGTTAATCGGGACGAATGGTCCTTGTGTGAATAATGCAAGGATTTGACGGTACCGGAATAGAAAGCCACGGCTAACTACGTGCCAGCAGCCGCGGTAATACGTAGGTGGCAAGCGTTGTCCGGAATTATTGGGCGTAAAGCGCGCGCAGGCGGTTTCATAAGTCTGTCTTAAAAGTGCGGGGCTTAACCCCGTGAGGGGATGGAAACTATGGAACTGGAGTATCGGAGAGGAAAGCGGAATTCCTAGTGTAGCGGTGAAATGCGTAGATATTAGGAAGAACACCAGTGGCGAAGGCGGCTTTCTGGACGACAACTGACGCTGAGGCGCGAAAGCCAGGGGAGCGAACGGGATTAGATACCCCGGTAGTCCTGGCCGTAAACGATGGGTACTAGGTGTAGGAGGTATCGACCCTTCTGTGCCGGAGTTAACGCAATAAGTACCCGCCTGGGGAGTACGGTCGCAAGGCTGAAACTCAAAGGAATTGACGGGGGCCCGCACAAGCGGTGGAGTATGTGGTTTAATTCGACGCAACGCGAAGAACCTTACCAGGTCTTGACATTGATGGACGAAACAAGAGATTGTTTTTCTCCTTCGGGAGCCAGAAAACAGGTGGTGCACGGCTGTCGTCAGCTCGTGTCGTGAGATGTTGGGTTAAGTCCCGCAACGAGCGCAACCCCTATCTTATGTTGCCAGCACTTCGGGTGGGAACTCATGAGAGACTGCCGCAGACAATGCGGAGGAAGGCGGGGATGACGTCAAGTCATCATGCCCCTTATGACCTGGGCTACACACGTACTACAATGGGCTTTAATAGAGGGAAGCGAAACCGCGAGGTGGAGCAAACCCCAGAAACAAGCTCTCAGTTCGGATCGTAGGCTGCAACTCGCCTACGTGAAGTCGGAATCGCTAGTAATCGCAGGTCAGCATACTGCGGTGAATACGTTCCCGGGCCTTGTACACACCGCCCGTCACACCACGAAAGTCGGAAGTACCCAAAGCCGGTGGGGTAACCTTCGGGAGCCAGCCGTCTAAGGTAAAGTCGATGATTGGGGTGAAGTCGTAACAAGGTAGCCGTATCGGAAGGTGCGGCTGGATCACCTCCTTTCTAGGGAGACATACACGAAGACAGGTTCTTCGATGTCACTTAGGTCGACACTTTGGCGCTGTACTTCGTACAGTAACCTACATTGTTCGGTTTTGAGAGATCTGCAAAGACTCTCAAGTTCATATAACTATATATGAGCATTGTTCTTTGAAAACTGCATAGAAGATAGATAATTAATATGTAAGGTAAGCCTCTTGGAGTAATCCAAATGGTTTAACCAAGCACATTAGGAAAAAATTCTCTGATTTATAAAGAGTAGGTTAAGCTACAGGCGAGACGCAAGTCTTAAAAATCTAAGTAAAGATTTTAAGGGCGTACGGTGGATGCCTTGGCTATACTGGCCGATGAAGGACGCGGTAAGCTGCGATAAGCTACGGAGAGGTGCAAGCAACCTTCGACCCGTAGATTTCCGAATGGGGGAACCCGGCAGAAGTTATGTTCTGTCACCCATACCATAGAGTATGAGGAGGGCACCTGGGGAACTGAAACATCTAAGTACCCAGAGGAAGAGTAATCAAACGAGATTCTCCTAGTAGCGGCGAGCGAACGGGGAAGAGCCCAAACCGGATCGGGAAACCGAACCGGGGTTGAGGACTGTCATCAAGTGTAAATGGGATAGAAGAATCGTGTTGGAAAGCACAGCCGTAGAAGGTGAAAGCCCTGTAATCGAAATCCTGCATGCACGGGACAGTATCCAGAGTACCACGAGACACGTGAAACCTTGTGGGAAGCAGGGGGGACCACCCTCCAAGGCAAAATACCAGTATGGACCGATAGCGCATAGTACCGTGAGGGAAAGGTGAAAAGCACCCCGGGAGGGGAGTGAAAGAGAACCTGAAACCGTATGTCTACAAACAGTCGAAGCGCGTATAATTGCAGCGCGACGGCGTGCCTATTGAAGAATGAACCGGCGAGTTACTGTTACTAGCGAGGTTAAGTGGAAAACATGGAGCCGAAGCGAAAGCGAGTCTGAATAGGGCGAATAGTTAGTGATAGTAGACCCGAAACCGTAGTGATCTATCCATGGCCAGGTTGAAGCACAGGTAAAATTGTGTGGAGGACCGAACTCGTGAGCGTTGAAAAGCTTTGGGATGAGCTGTGGATAGGGGTGAAATGCCAATCGAACACGGAGATAGCTGGTTCTCCCCGAAATAGCTTTAGGGCTAGCCTCATGGAGAGAGTATAGGCGGTAGAGCACTGATCGGGCTAGGGCCCATACCGGGTACCGAACCTAGTCAAACTACGAATGGCTATACTTATACATGGGAGTCAGACTATGAGTGATAAGCCCATAGTCAAGAGGGAAACAGCCCAGACCACCAACTAAGGTCCCTAATGCTGTACTAAGTGGCGAAGGATGTGGAATTTCTAAAACAACCAGGATGTTGGCTTAGAAGCAGCCACCATTTAAAGAGTGCGTAATAGCTCACTGGTCGAGAGACTCTGCGCCGAAAATGTCCGGGGCTAAAGTACAGAACCGAAGTTGTGGCAAATGCTTAATGCATTTGGGTAGGGGAGCGTTCTTATTGGATTGAAGCAGTACCGGAAGGAGCTGTGGACTGGTAAGAAGTGAGAATGCCGGTATGAGTAGCGAAAAGAAAGGTGAGAATCCTTTCCACCGAAAGCCTAAGGGTTCCTGAGCAACGATCGTCGACTCAGGGTAAGTCGGGACCTAAGCCGAGGCGGAAAAGCGTAGGCGATGGACAACAGGTTGAAATTCCTGTACTAGTATGAATTGTTTGATCGATGGAGTGACGCAGTAAGATAGGTCAGCACGAGGATGGAAATTCGTGTTTAAGCGTGTAGGTGAAGTGGCAGGCAAATCCACCACTTCAAAAGCTGAGGCGTGATGAGGAGTTACTAGCGATAGTGACGAACTGATTGATTCTACACTGCCGAGAAAAGCTTCTAGGTAGAGACATACTACCCGTACCGAAACCGACACAGGTGGGCGGGGAGAGAATCCTAAGGTGCGCGGGAAAACCCTCGTTAAGGAACTCGGCAAAATGCCTCCGTAACTTCGGGAAAAGGAGGACTCATGTAGTGTGAAGAGCAGTAACGCTTGGAGCATGAATGAGTGGCACAAGAGAGGCGCAAGCGACTGTTTACCACAAACACAGGTGCCTGCTAAAGCGAAAGCTGATGTATAGGTGCTGACACCTGCCCGGTGCTGGAAGGTTAAGAGGAGGGGTTAGGAGTAATCCGAAGCTCTGAATTGAAGCCCCAGTAAACGGCGGCCGTAACTATAACGGTCCTAAGGTAGCGAAATTCCTTGTCGGGTAAGTTCCGACCCGCACGAAAGGTGTAACGACTTGCGCACTGTCTCAACGAGGGACCCGGTGAAATTGAAGTACCTGTGAAGATGCAGGTTACCCGCGACTGGACAGAAAGACCCCATGGAGCTTTACTGCAACCTAAGATTGAATTTAGTTATTGAATGTACAGGATAGGTGGGAGACTTAGAAACTAGGGCGCCAGTCTTAGTGGAGTCATTGTTGGGATACCACCCTTTCCATAATTGAATTCTAACGGGAAGACTAACACCCTTCCGGACAGTCTTAGGCGGGCAGTTTGACTGGGGCGGTCGCTCCGAAAATGTAACGGAGGCGCCCAAAGGTTCCCTCAGAGCGGACGGAAATCGCTCGAAGAGTGTAAAGGCAGAAGGGAGCTTGACTGCGAGACGGACAGGTCGAGCAGGGACGAAAGTCGGGCTTAGTGATCCGGTGGTGCCGAGTGGAAGGGCCATCGCTCAACGGATAAAAGCTACCCTGGGGATAACAGGCTAATCTCTCCCAAGAGTCCATATCGACGGGAGGTTTGGCACCTCGATGTCGGCTCATCACATCCTGGGGCTGAAGTAGGTCCCAAGGGTTCGGCTGTTCGCCGATTAAAGTGGTACGTGAGCTGGGTTCAGAACGTCGTGAGACAGTTCGGTCCCTATCCATCGCGGGCGCAAGAAACTTGAAGGGGGCTGCTCCTAGTACGAGAGGACCGGAGTGGACGAACCGCTGGTGTACCAATTATCCTGCCAAGGGTACAGTTGGGTAGCTACGTTCGGGACGGATAAACGCTGAAAGCATCTAAGCGTGAAACCAGCCTTGAGATGAGGTTTCTCATAACATAAGTTAGTAAGATCCCATGTAGACGACATGGTTGATAGGCCAGGTGTGGAAGAGCTGTGAGGCTTGGAGCTGACTGGTACTAATAGATCGAGGGCTTTACTTACTAAAATACTGTAGTCTAATTTATAACAAAGAATTAGCCTAATGCGCGAAAACATATAAAACATCTACACTTCTATGTGGTTTTCAGAGTACAAGCTCTGACAAATTCAGTGGCGATAGCTACGAGGATCCACCTGTTCCCATCTCGAACACAGTAGTTAAGCTCGTATACGCCGAAAGTACTTGGCTGGAAGCGGCCTGGGAGGATAGGTAGTCGCTGATTGACTAAAAGGACACACCGAAAGGTGTGTTTTTTTTTTGTTGTATTGACTACCTATCCGACCAGGCCTTGGCCTTGGGAAAAGTAGGGCAAACGATTTGAAGGAGCAAAGCGACGCACAAATCGTATTGCATCACTTTCTTTCGAGCCGAGCGAAGCGATGGCGAGAATGATAGTGTAGTCGCAAATGATAACGGACTCTGAGAGATTCCAGCCAACATTGTAGAGGTGTGCAGGCAGTAAAAGGTACAATAGCGGCGTGGGATACGCAGGGCTCATGTTTTAAAGGAGCGTAGCGACGCATAAAACATAGAGCATCGCGTAGTTCGGGAGTTATAGGACAAAAAGTGTGTGTAAAAAGTGCTGTAAACCTAGATAGATACTGGGTTTATAGCACTTTTATCTTTTTTTTGACAAAGATAAAGGGTGGACAAAAAGTGTGTGTAAAAACATGCGTGAACCACTAACTAACTGACTAAAATGGTATTATAATCCTTTCAATAAAAATCAATA
>ENA-OQIW01000115-OQIW01000115.1-human-gut-metagenome-genome-assembly--contig:-NODE-115-length-18163-cov-1.203648_pt1 | contig 18163 bp, 26 predicted proteins | sample MGYA00242586_ERZ504751 | MGnify/ENA primary metagenome ERZ504751 (study PRJEB26092, sample SAMD00036349) | human gut metagenome | host: Homo sapiens | study: EMG produced TPA metagenomics assembly of...
GTCACGATCGATTCACATCCCGAAGCTCAGCGATTCAGCCCTGCAGATGATGCTCAAGGCCGACCGTCAGACCCAGGAAAACGTGGCTATGACGGCCAGGGCCCAGTCGTTATCTTTGGTATTGGCCGAGCCGACCGCATGGCCAGAAAAAGGGGCATGACCAACCTTCAACGCGATGCCCTGCACAGCCTTGGCGCCTGCGGCGAATCCCTTGGCTGCTACTGCGCCTCGACGGCAAGATTTTATATGGTACGAATAATATCGGTATCTCGCTGCGAAGAAATAAAATATCACCCTCACGTCATCGCCGTAGCCGGCGGTGCTAGCAAAGCCGAAGCCATCGTCGGCGTCATGCGGGCCTGCCATACGGGCACGCTGGTCACTGACGAAGGGGCGGCTGAAAAAATCATACAACTGCTTTAATTAGAGGAGGAACCTATTCATGAAAAAAACAATCACCGACGTCAATGTCGAAAACAAACGCGTTTTTGTCCGTGCAGACTTTAACGTACCCCTTGATGAAAACTGCAATATCACTGACGATACGCGTATCCAGAAGACGCTGCCGACGATTAAATACTTGCTCGAACACAATGCGGCTGTCATCTTGTCCAGCCACCTTGGCCGTCCGAAGGGACAGGTTGTCGAAAAGTATTCTTTGAAACCCGTCGCAAAACGCCTGTCTGAACTCCTCGGCGTCGACGTCAAATTTGCTCCCGATTGTGTCGGTGCTGAAACGAAGGCCATGGCCGACGCTCTCAAACCGGGCGAAGTTCTCCTCTTGGAAAACCTCCGTTTCCATAAGGAAGAAGAAAAGAACGGTGAAGATTTCGCTCGTCAGCTCGCTTCCTTGGCTGAAGTCGGCATCAACGATGCTTTCGGCTGCTGCCACCGCGCTCACGCTTCCGTTGCCGGCATCACTCAGTTCCTGCCCATGGCTTCGGGCTTCCTCCTCGAAAAAGAAATCCGCTTCATCGGCGGTGCTGTCGATAACCCGGCTCATCCCTTCGCAGCTATCATCGGCGGCGCTAAAGTATCCGATAAGATTGAAGTTATTTCCAACCTCTTGCCGAAAGTCGATCTCATGATCATCGGCGGCGGCATGGCCAACACCTTCTTGGCTGCCCAGGGCTATGGCATCGGCAAATCTCTCGTCGAAGCCGACAAAATCGACTTGGCTAAAGAACTCATCGCCCAGGCTAAAGAACAGGCACGAAACTGCTCCTTCCGGTCGACGTCATGGTCGCTGCTGAATTCAAAAACGACGCTGACACAAAGTCGTCTCCGTCGATGCCGTTCCGGCCGATTGGATGATCCTCGACGTCGGCACCAAGACCCAGGAACTCTTTGCCAAAGAATTGGCTTCCATGAAACTCATCGTTTGGAATGGTCCTATGGGCGTCTTTGAAATGGAAAACTACGCCAAAGGCACGGAAGCCGTTGCTAAAGCCGTTGCTGATTCCGACGCTGTTTCTATCGTCGGCGGCGGTGACTCCGTTTCGGCTGTCAACAAGACCGGTCTTGCCGACAAGATCAGCCACATCTCGACGGGCGGCGGTGCTTCCCTCGAATACCTCGAAGGCAAACAGCTCCCGGGCGTCGTTGCTTTGAGCGATAAATAAGTCGTTTCATACTATTTCATATACATACGCCGGATGCCCGGAACTTCCACTGTCCTGACGGCATGCTCCTGAGGGACAGGGGCCGGGCAGATCTGGCCAAGGAGGAAAATTTATTATGCGTAAAACTATTATTGCCGGTAACTGGAAAATGAATCATTTAGGCGCAGACGCTAAGGCTACGATCCAGGGCCTCATCGAAAAAATGCCCAAAGACGTAAAAGCTGAAGTCGTCATCGCTCCCGTTTTCCCGTATCTTTCGACGGCTGTTGAAATGACCAAAGGCACGGCTATTCACGTCGCTGCTCAGAATATGCACTGGGAAGAAAATGGCGCCTTCACGGGCGAAGTTTCGCCGGCCATGCTCGTCGATATCGGCGTAACACACGTCATCCTCGGCCATTCCGAACGCCGGACCTATTTCAATGAAACGGATGAAACGGTCAACAAGAAGACCAAAGCCGCTCTCGCTCACAACTTGACGCCGATCGTTTGCTGCGGCGAAACCCTCGAACAGCGCGAAGAAGGCATCATGCAGTCTTGGATCGAAGGCAGATTGAAAATGCCCTCAAAGGCATTTCTGAAGCTGACATTAAAAAAGTTGTCATCGCTTATGAACCGATCTGGGCTATCGGCACGGGCAAGACGGCCAGCGCGGCTCAGGCTGAAGAAGTTTGCGCCATTATCCGCAAAAAATTGGCTGCCCTCTACGGCGCAGCTGCAGCTGAAGACGTATCCGTCCTCTACGGCGGCAGCGTTAAAGGCGGCAACGTCGCTGAACTGACTGGTTCTGCCGATATCGACGGCGGCCTCGTTGGCGGTGCCAGCCTCAAAGCCGATGACTTCTTAGCCATCATCAACAATGCTGTTGTAAAATAAATTGGATTTCCATTTCCCCGCACGCTTCTCTCGATTCGTGCGGGTTTTTTCTGTCTGTGAGGACTTTTGCATGACTGCCTCTACTTTGATACAATAAAGAACAGGTGATGAAGGAGGTATTCATTTGAATTATATTTTATACGTCTTTTCTTTTTTGTGTATGGCCATAGGCGGAGGGGCCTGGTTCTTTTATAATCGCCCCGTCGGGACTGTGGGCATCATTCTTTCCCTCTATATTCTCTATCGACTGGAACGGCAGCCCCGCCTGTTGTCCTTGAAACTTACACGGCGGAAGGGAAAGTCGGGCGGCCAATATGATGCTTCTTTTGAAAAAGCCGTAGCCGATTTTAATCGTATGGAAGGTGAGCGGTGGGACTTGACCGATCCGGACCTTAAAGAAACGGCTGCCAATATGCAGCATATTGCCCGTAATCTTCTCTACTACTTGCAGCAGTATCCGGAACGGATTCCCTTAGCCGATCCTTTTATTCATTACTATCAGGACCGAGCCGTCTTTTTGGTCCACAAATATAAGCAGCTCGTCGCGACGGGCCTTAAAACCCAGAAGGTGGTGGCGACAAAGCAGAAGGTAAGAACTTTGCTGACCCAGATGGACGAAGCTTATGAAAATCAATTTACCGAGGTCCTGCAGGGAGAACTGCAGGTGATTGACGGGGAAGTCGTCGCTATGACCCGCAATTTAGCCAATCGGGGTGTCTATCGGGAAAATGGTTCCGGTTCGGGAAAGCGGCGGCAAAGCGCCTTTTCGCGGTGGAAACAACGAGCCTCCAACCGCTTCGATGCCTATACGGACGGTACCTTTTCATCCATCACACCGGAACTGCGCCACAAAATCAATGAAGAACGGCTGATTACGGCGGCACTGGCCTTCTTCTTAGGTTCCTTTGGCCTTCAGCACTTTTACATGAAGCGCAATCGGCGAGGCTATGTCTATGTGCTGTTTTGCTGGACCTTCATTCCCGGATTTTTAGGAATCGTCGAAGGGATGCGGTTGGTAAATATGACGACCGATGAATTTTACTACGCATCGTATTTACGCAAATACAGAGCCTGACGGAAAGGATTTTTGCCGAAAATAAGTTTTTATGAAACTGTTTGTAAAATATATAGAGAAAAAGAACGAAATATGTTACCATCAGACGAGAGGGGCTAATAGTTCAGGCCGTATGTAAGTTATTTTGATATGGTATGTATCTATCGTTTCTTGGATTTTTAATTAAAAGGAGAACTCATGATACAAAAATACTTTTCCTACACCGGACGACTTAACAGACTGCGCTATTTTTTAAGAATTCTCGTCGTTATGATTCTTGCTTCCATTTTAGGGACCTTATTGGTACAAGTTTCTGAATATCTGGCTTATATTGTATCCTTCATTGCCTCTATCAGTGCCATTATGTTGGGCATCCGTCGCTGCCATGATCTCGACCGGAGCGGTTGGTTTTATCTGTTGATGTTTATCCCCATCATCGACTTCTTCGTGGCCCTGTACTTGCTGTTTGCGGCAGGGACCCCTGGTCCGAACCAGTATGGCGCCGATCCCTTGGACAGCCAGTTTGCCGGCTGATAAAGAAACTTCCGGCATCCCAAAGTTTCTTTATGGATGGCATCTGTTTTTGTATTATCCATATCAGTACACCTCTTGCGCCGTAGCCCTGGTTGCTTGACATATGAATAAAACGTACAGAGACTGTGAAGTATCCGGCCTTTATGCGTTGTGAAGACCGTAGCCGCCTTTGTTGCTGCTACGGTTTTTTTATGTATACGTAAAGAAAAAATTGTATTTTGTTATGGTATAATTTATTATAAAAGAATAAACATAATACGTTGGAAAGAAGGCTTTTAGATGGATAAGTTTTGTTCATACTGTGGGGCTCCCTTGGCTGAAGGGGCGAAGTTTTGTGGTCATTGTGGAAAGAAAGTTGGGATGCCTTCAGGAGAAGTCGATGTTGAGCCTAACTCCGACTTCCGTGTATTTCCTAATCGGGATTATTATGATAAAAACCCAGCTAATGACTATACGATTAAGGAACAATACTTTTCCTATCACGGGCGTCTCAATCGTAAGCGGTATTTCTTTAGAAGCCTTGCGGAAATCTTTGTTTTTGTAGTTCTGGTCATCCTATCTGTGGTTATTTTCCCATTGATGATATTGGTGGTTCCCGCTGCGATTGCCATTACCGTTTCCGGTGTCATGCTGACCATTCGGCGCTTCCATGATCTTGATAAAAGCGGCTGGTTCTATCTCTTTTTATTCGTTCCCGTTGCCGATGTTATCGTCTCGCTTTACTTGGTATTTGCCAAAGGGACAGACGGTCCCAATCGCTATGGTCCCGATCCGTTGTTCGAGGCACCGCTGTTGAAGCATTAACATAACCTTTGCCTTGCGAAGGGAATCATAAGTTTTCTTAGTATAAGGAGGATTTGTTATGTCTTTAAATCGTCTGCGTGATTTGGCGGCGGCTAAAAGTGCAGCTATCGGTACTTTTGTCAGTATGGGGAATATGTCGGAAGTGGAGTGTCTCGGCTATACGGGTCTTGATTTTGTCGTCATCGATACGGAGCACGGCCCTTTTGATACGGAAACAATGATGAACCTCATCCGAGCTGCTGAATTGGTCCACCTCGTGCCCGTCGTGCGCCTGGCCAATGTCGACCATAAAGACATCCAGCGGGCGGCTGACTGCGGAGCTCAGGCCATTATTTTACCTTGTCTTCGAGAACTCGATGATTTTAAGAAAGCCGTAGCCTTGGCTAAATACGCGCCCATTGGGCAGCGAGGGTTCATCAAAGGGCGGGGAACCCATTTTGGCAACGCTCCTTGGGCGGCAACGGAGACGTTGGAAGAGTATTATGCCAACAGCAATGAACGGCTCTTAGTCATGCCACAGTGTGAAACGAAGGAAGCCTTGGAGCAAATCGAAGACATCGTTCAAATTGAAGGATTAGATGGCATCTTCATCGGTCCCTACGATCTTTCAACCTGTCTCGGTATCCCAGGCCAATTTGAGACCCCGGTTTTTAAAGAAGCCACGGATCGGATCCTGAAAGCTTGTCACGACGCCGGAAAGCTTTGCTATATCTTACCGGTACGACCAATCGGCAGAGACTATATTGCTCAAGGTTACGACGGCATCGCCACAATCTCGACTTCAATATCCTCATCGAGGCCTATAAACAAGTCGTGGCCGATATCCGAAAATAGATGGGGACGAAAAGTATTGACTAAATCGCACGGATAATATTGCATGAAAAAAGCCTTGTACCTGATGACCGGAGTCATCAGGTACAAGGCTTTTTCCTAATGTATAGAGAATTTGAGAAGGAAAGCGTAATTAGATTTCGACGTTGAAGTGTTTGAGAATCATTTTTTCAGCTTCACCGTTCCACAGGCCCTTATGGGCTTTGCAGCATTTGTCCAGTTCTAAGAAGAACGGGTCTTTTTCGCCGAGTTTAGCGAAGTCTTCGATAGCTGTCATGGGCATGTTGAACTGGGTATAAGCCAGTTTTTTGCCGCCAGGGATGTTGGGAAGATTCAAAGTCGTTTCAGCGATGCTGTCGATGCCGCCGACGTGTGTTACCATGACGGCCGGATCGATGATGCCTTTGGCTGCCAGGGTGTTGGCTTCGATGAGGTCATTGTTGTTGCCGCCTGTCGTGCCCATGATATGGGTGCTGGTGTAGTGGCAGTCGTAAAGGTTGATTTCAGCGCTGAAGTTTTTGTCCGTCGGGCCGGAGAAGAAGTTGAGGCATCCGTCAAAGGCCAAGAGGCGGTTGCCGAGTTCAGCAACGGCGCGGATCGGGGTGTAGACGAAGACGTCGTCGTAGCCGTGGCCATCGGTGAGGGCCATGAGTTCGTCATAAGCCGTGTCCATGTTGGACGTGTTGACGTAGATGAGTTCGACGCCGTTTTCGGCTGCGTATTCCGGGGATACGACTTCTTTGGCTCTGGCGATGCGGGCATCATTGATATCGGTGACGACGATGCGTTTCGGTTTGTTTTTATAGTTGATGCCGTAGCTTACTGCGCCGAGACCCATGGGGCCGCAGCCGCCGAGGATGATGATGTTGCCGCCTTCTTTGGTGCCCATAGCGTGGTCGTAGTTCTGTTTATTCGTATGGTAGTTGGCATGATAGCCGCCGATGATGCAGCTCATGGGTTCGCCCAAGGAGGCTTCGAAGAAGCTTTCTCCTTCGTAAGGCATGAGAGCGCCTAATTCCATGACTTCATGAGGGAAGATGCAGTACGTAGCGTCGCCGCCGAAGAATTCATAAGAATAGCCAGGGGAGGCCAGGCTGCCTTTGTAGTTCAAGGCCGGCTGCTGAGCAAAACGCATGCCCGGTTTGAACTGATCCTGCCATTTTTTGCCGACTTTTACGATGACACCGGCAAATTCATGACCCGTAATGATCGGGTTGGTATCGATGTTCTGGGGAGCTCGTTTGTGGTTTTTGCCCTGTTCAACGAGTTTGTATGTCGACATGCAGATGCTGTCGGTAATGATTTTCGCTAAAATTTCATCGTCTTTGATTTCCGGAAGTTCGAATTCTTCTAAACGTAAATCGCGGGTACCGTACATTCTGACTGCTTTTGTTTTCATGGTAAAATCCTCCTAAATAGGTAAGTAGATGTAGACGTTAATATTGAGTAACGAAGCAAATGATTAGGCTTCGAGGTTTGCAAAGGTATTGAAGATGTCGTCGGCCGAGCTGTGAAGCAAGTCTTCGACGTCGTCTTCATCGGAGCAGGTAATGGCGATGTTGCTCAGAATATCGAGGTGTTCATCGCCGACGCCGGCAATGCCGATGACGAGCTTTACCGTTTCGCCGCCCCAGTCGGTGCCGTCCGGGAAGGTCATGACGACCAGACCCGATTTTTTGACTTCCCCTTTGCTGGCTTCAATGCCGTGGGGAATGGCGACGGCGTTGCCGATAGCCGTATTGAATACTTCTTCTTTATCGAGCATAGCCTGGGTGTATTTTTCGCTGGTGTAGCCATCCTCAGAGAAAATCTTTCCGATTTTTTTGATGATATCTTCTTTGGGCTGAGGCGGGCAGTTCAGGATGATATTTTTCTTCTGTAAAATGGTATTCATAGAGAACGTCTCCTTCTATTTTTCATTGCGGGCAGCTGCTAATTCATCGACGAGCATGCCGTATTCGGGAGCTGCCATAAAGTTAGTAATCGTAATCAGACGGGCGTGGGGAGCGCTGGCTTTGGCTCGTTCGGCCAGGTCTTTGTGGCAAACGACGAGTTGTGCATCTGCCGGAACTTCAGAAACGGATGCGTGGCTGACGGTGATGTCGGTCAGTCCTGCTTTTTTGAATTTTTTCTGCAGGACGGCGGCGCCCATGGCACTAGAACCCATGCCGGCATCGCAGGCGAAGACGACGTTGGTGATATGTTTTAAATCGACGGATACAGGAGCCGTTGCGGCTGCATTCTTCGATTCGGCTTTCATATCCTGCATCTTCTGCTGGGCTTCTTCGAGGGATTCACCCGATTTTGCATTGGACAGTTTGATGATGGGCGATGCGATGACGAAGGAAACGACCGTTGCAATGACGATGCTTAAGATGACGGCTAAGGTCGAGCCCTTAGGCGCCATAGCCAGGTAGGAAATGAGGCTGCCGGGAGCCGGCGGGCCGGAAAGACCGAGGTCAAAGATCATGTTGTAGAACAGGGCTGCTACGCTGCCGCCGATGGTGGCTAAGAGAAGGGCCGGGTTCATGAGGATGTACGGGAAATAGATTTCGTGAATGCCGCCGAATAAGTGGATGATTAAAGCACCGGGGGCGGATTGGCGGGTCATCTTGTCTTTGGCAAATAACCAGTAGGCTAAGAGGACGCCGGCGCCGGGTCCAGGGTTAGTTTCAATCATATAGAAGATGGATTTACCGATTCGGCTACTTGTTCAGCGCCAAGGGGAGTGAAGATGCCGTGGTTGATGGCGTTGTTGAGGAACAGGACTTTTGCCGGTTCTACGAAGAGACCGATGAGGGGGAAGATGCCGGCCTGCAAGAGGAATTGAACGCCTGCCGTCAAGAAGGCAGGATGACGCCCATGACCGGACCGATCAGTTCAAAGCCGATGATGGCCATGATCATGCCCAGGATACCGACGGAGAAGTTATTGACGAGCATTTCAAAACCCGGTTTGATGTGGCCGTCGACAGCTTGGTCAAATTTTTTGATGACAAGGCCTGCCAGCGGACCCATGACCATGGCTCCTAAGAACATGGTGTATGTCGTACCGGTGATGACGCCGACCGTTGCGATGGCGCCCATGACGGCACCGCGAAGGCCGCCGACGATCTTGCCGCTTGGAAGGCGATGAGTAAGGGAAGAGCGTAGGTCAGGAACGGTCCGACCATTTTAGCTAACTGTTCGTTTGGCAGCCAGCCACTGGGAATGAAGAGTGCCGTGATAGACCCCAGGCGATGAAGGCGCCGATGTTCGGCATGACCATACTGCTGAGGAAGCGGCCGAAGGATTGTATTTGTGCTTTCATAGTAAGCCTCCAATTTTGTAACCATAAATTCCATTGACGGAGCAGGACTCGGCACTCCGGACTGCGCTGTGCTGCTCTCTTGATGGTTACAGTATACCTTCCGTACATACCGAAATCAATTAAAAGTAATTTAACTTTGTCCACATTAAAGATGACAACCGTGAAGGAATCAGTATCTATCTGGGCTGAGCGGTCTCTGCCGCCGTCCCGGGATGTGGTATAATAAGAACAAAACGAAGGAATGGAGACGATAATATGGGTTTTTCAGTCGTAATTATTGATCACGAGCCGCTCATGGCAGCCCGAATTAAAAAAGTGCCTGCTTACGGTGGCCCCGGATATGACTGTCGCCGCCATTTGTTATGAAGGAGAACTGGCAGCAGCCTGCCTTGCCGAATATAAACCGGACCTCGTCTTCCTGACGATTGAAATGCCGCGCCTAAGCGTCTTGCCATTGCCGAGGCGATTCAGCGGGAGATGGGCCCAAACCGGATCTCGTCTTTGTGACCGGGGAACGCGATTTCGTGTCCCATACGCTGAGGCTGACGGCCTGGACTATTTAGTCAAGCCCGTGACCGAAGGGGAAGTGGCGCAGGCTGTCCGAAAGTTCAAGGCCCTGCACATAAAAAAAGAATCTTCTCCGAGAGAAGATTCTTCTGTGGCTGATTCCAAAGAAAGCGATACCCTTTCGCTGCGGGCACGGCGGTTTTCCGTCAATGAAGGCGATAAGATCAAGCTCATTGCATCGGATGATATTCGGTTGATTTATGCGGAAAAGCGCCGGACCTTTTTAGTTACCCTCGAAGGGAAGACTATTCCACGCATTTCAGCCTGATTCAATTTGAACAGCGCCTGCCAGAATCGGTATTCTTCCGCTGTCACCGTAACTATATCGTCAATATCGATGAGGTTCGGCAAATCGAACCCTGGTTCAATCACCAGTATGTATTGATTCTCCGCGGGCAGGAAAAGGATCCCGTCCCCGTTTGGCCGCTCTTATCTCAAAAAATTACGACAGTATATTTATCTATAATCCGAGGGCCTGGGCAAAGTAGGCCTTTAAAATCCGCTGCAGCTGGCCGCGGATTTTTTCTTCATCATGCCGTGGATGGCCTGGGCAAAAGAGGGATCACTGACCAGGGCACTACTGATGGAGCCGAGGACGTCGGTGTGGAGCTGGCTCTGTTCGTCTTGGGGCATGACCAGGAATAAAATCGTGGAAATGCCGTGAAAATAAGGGTCTGTAAACGTGCTTCCATCAGGAACGGCCGTATAGAACAGGGACTGGGTTACGGCTGTCGTGCGGCAGTGGAGCAGGGCAAAGCCTTGTTCCGGGAAAATCTGGCTGTTCAGCGTTCACGGTTTATGATGCGTCAAACAGTTGGGCCGAAAGTTCTTCCTCTTCCGTGGCCGCCGAAGCCAGGGTATGGACGGCTTCGGCAAAGGTCGCTTTTTCGGGCAGTGTGAACTGCTGATACTGTCGCAGGATGCCGGCGATTTCCTGTGACAGGAGCTGCGTTTTATCTAAGGTAGAAATAAAATCGTCCCCTGTCGGTTTATCGACGGCGGGTTGTTTTTTAGGGACATGAGCGTACTCTTCGATTTTGCCTTCTAATACGATGGAGCTCAGACGGTGAAATCAGGGGAGATACGAAGAGGACATCGGCATCGGGCAGCGATAAGGGCAGACTGGACACGAAGAAATCCGTTTCCTTTCGAACGGCTTCGGTTACGGCATCACTGCCATAGGCCTGAAGTTGTACATTTTTAGGCAGTTTGTTCTGCAGTCTCGTCATCATCAGGCGGGCGATGCCAAAGCCGCTGGCACAGACGATGCCAATGGACACTTTTCGCGTGAAGGCTTCGTTTCCTTTGATCCTCTCTAAGCGCACCAAATGAATGGTCAAGTAGCCGACTTCATCCTCCGATACCGGCGTCTGTAAGGCCAGGGACAAGACGTTGGCCGCCCGCTTGGCTTTTTGAAAGACGTCGGCGTATTCACGCTTGATATCGTCGAGGATGGGGTTGATGATGTTTAAATGGTGCTGGAGCCGGATGATGGTCGGCTGCAGATGAACGAAGAGGCCTTGGAGAAATTCGTCGTCACAGCGAAGGTCATAGGCCAGACGGGTGTCGAAGGCTTCAATCATGTCGTCGATGAGGCGTAAGAGTTCCGATTCATCGACGTTGCTGGGGAGATCCCAAAGGTCGCTGTCGTGATAGCGGATTTTTGCGCCCTTGATGTGAAGGAGGAGATAAGAAGCCTCGATGGGCGGCATGGTAAGCTGGAATTCTGCTTCCATGGCGGTCACGATCCGTCGGGCCAGATCGGCATCGTCACTATCTTCAATGACGGGGATGACCTCGTCGTCCATCTCGTCGGGCTGTCCTTTGGCAATGCGCTCGACGGCGATGGCAATGTGGATCGATCGGCCGATTTTTGCCGTATCCGTAAATTGACGGATTTTTTTTCGTCCATTTTTTGAGCACGTCGTAAACGCGTTCGATCGTATGGGTGTTCAGCAGTTGGTAGACGCCGGTATCGGTGATATGGGCCAAGGCCTTCGATAAGGATTCATCGGCGTTTTGTAAATCCTTGAAGGCGTCGGCGCTCGTCGTTTCACTGATGAAGCGGTGCATGGCTTCGCGATAATCTTTCTCCGTGCCGGTCAGTAAGACGCCGTAGCCTTGTTTTTTCAGGACCTTTAAATTGTTCTTCTCAAGCCAGGGAGATAAAGACTCTAAATCCGAGGCGGCCGTCGCTTCACTGACGCCGAGCAAGGTGCTGTAATAGAGCAGTTTTTTCGGCGTTCGGTCGCGTAAGAGCTCAAAGAGCAGATAGCGCCGCCGCGTATCTTTATCACTGAAGTCCATGGCGTCCGTATCCGAAAGGGCTTCTGCCAGCTCATTCTTATCCGTATCCGAGCCTTCTAGTAAGATGCCGGCCCGCTTTTGCCGGACCAGTTTCAGGTTATATGAGGACAGCGCCTTTTCAGTCCCTTCCAGTTCTCGCTGGACCGTTCGCTTGCTGATGCCGAGATCATCGGCCAGGGCCTGTTCGGAGAGATAGTCCTGCTCCTTCAATAAGCGCCGTAAAATCTGCTGCATGCGAGGTGTAAAATCCATGTGCTCACCTCCTATGGGTTCATGGTTTCTCTCAATATGCCTTCATTATAGTATAGCTTACGACCGGTATAGGGGCAATTTAAAGTAATTTAACTTTGTCCGTTTGAATGGTGACAGCATCTTTAGAATGCATAGATTGCACTTGCCTTGCTCAGAAAAAGGACTCCTTTTGTAGAATAAAGGCAGGGCATATGATATAATTTATTGTAAAGCCATGTAAAGGTTATGAAAGAATCTCGTTAATTTTGAGAAGGCTTATTTTTATCTATGCGATAAGGAGATCGATGATTATGGCATTCCACTTAAAGCCCAAGGAAGAAAAGTTTTTTTCGTTATTGGACCAGCATGCGGCACTAGGCCATGAGGCGGCTGAAATCTTGAGCCAGGCCATCAATGGGGACCTATCGAAAGAAACGGCGCTGGAAAAAATCGACGCCTTAGCCGATCAGGCTGATGCGTTGGTCATGGAGACGATGAAGCGGCTGCAAAAGACCTTCATTACCCCCATGGACCGGGAGGATATCCAGCAGATTATCGACCAGCTCGATGCGACGGTCGATAATATCAGTGAAATTATGGATAAGATGTGCATGTACCAAGTCGGAGAAGCGACGGACGGGGCCAAGGAGATGGCGACGATTGCCGCCAAGGCCATGAAAGAAATCTGCAAATCCATCGGCTACATGAAAGACCTCAAGAAAAATTATTTGAAGGTCGAAGCCAGGAGCAAGAAGGTCCTCAAACTGGAACAAGAATGCGATGATCTCTATCATGCAGAAATGGCGAATCTGTTTAAGAACTGCAAGGATCCTGTGGAAATTATCAAGTGGAAAGAAATTCTTCAATCTGTCGAAGATGTAACCGACGAGTGTGAAGATCTCGTCGTCACCTTCAGAAGGGTCGTATTGAAATATGCCTGAGCATTGGTTAATTTGGGCCATCGTCTTGTTGGCCGTTTTGTTTGATTATATTAATGGGTTTCACGATACGGCAAATGCCATGCTACCAGCGTATCGACACGGGCCATTTCTCCGAGTCATGCGATCATGATGCAGCCTGCCTTAATTTTGCCGGGGCTATGATCAGTACCGGCGTCGCCAAGACGATTGGCGGCGATTTAGTTTTAAATCCGTTCTGAAATCAGTTTGGACGTCATCGTAGCAGCCTCATCGGCTCGATTATCTGGAATGTTCTTACCTGGTATTACCGCATCCCGAGCAGTTCATCCCATTCCCTGATCGGCGGCGTCATCGGCGCTGTCTGTATCAGCGTCGGCCCGGCTGCCTCGATACGGGCGGTATCGGGAAAATTATTTTATCTTTGATTCTATCCCCCGTCGTGGCCCTGGCTACGGGGTATTTTGTCATGATTGGCTTGTTGTGGGTCGTCCGTCGTTATTCGCCGTTGGCCTTGAATCGTCAATTCCGCAAGATGCAGCTCGTATCGGCCAGTTTGATGGCTTTTTCTCATGCTCGAACGATGCCCAGAAAGCCATGGGGATCATCGCCTTGGCCCTACTTTCCGGCGGTTATATCGATACCATGGAAATCCCGGTCTGGGTAAAGATCGCCTGTGCGACGTCTATGGCGCTCGGTACGTCAGCCGGTGGCTGGCGCATCATTTCGACGATGGGGACCAAGATTTTCAAGATGGAATCGATCAACGGCTTTGCCGCTGACCTTAATTCGTCGATGGTCATCTTTATGGCAACCTTTCTCCATCTTCCGGTCAGTACGACCCATGTCGTCTCCGGTTCCATCATGGGGATCGGCTCGGCCGAACGTGTCCGTGCCGTTCACTGGGGTGTAGCCCGCAGCATGCTGGTCGCCTGGGTAGTCACCATTCCTATCAGCGCGGCCATGTCGGCGATTATTTTTGAAATCATTCAGCTCCTTTGAGGAACCGGTTGAGGCCGGCCGATAAGGGGTGAAGGTATGTTGAAAGCTCTCTTTGAGGCAGGCAGAGGAATTGTACGATCTTGTCCTGCTTTAAAGGGAGTTTTTTTTATTGATTTCTTTAGGCGGAACGTGACTGGCGCCGGTGATTTGGCAGAAAAATATGCTGAGATCATGATGAATATGAAAACCAAAACTATACTTTTTTTGTCTTTTATTGTATAATGTGAGTGAAAGATGTAAGGGGGTAGCATTATGAGATTGAATCAAGCTACGGATTATGCATTCCGCATGGTCCTTTATTTGGCGGGGCTCCCGGAAGGCACAAAAATTACCGGCGCAGCGCTGGCGGAAAAACAGAATATACCAGAACGTTTTTTGTTAAAAATTATGCGTAGCCTCACCAAGGCCGGCATCATGAAATCCTATCGCGGTGTAGAAGGCGGCTTCGCCTTGCAGCGAGCTCCGAAGGACATCACCTTATTCGATGTCATCGAAGCCGTGGAAGGGCAGACGGAATTGCAGCGCTGTCTCAATGATATGGATTCGTGCAGCCGCGGCTGCAGCAATATGTGTTCCATTTATGCTGCCTTTGCCGACATTCAGCGCGACTTGGCGGCTCGATTGAAGTCCATCGACTTTGAAATGCTGGCTAAACAGGAAGAGGAATTCCGCTTGGTTCATCAAGGCGCGGCCAAGGAACCGGCAGCTGCCGTTCCCGGTGAAGAAACATTATAAGATTTAGCTCAATAGGAGGGCCGTCCCCCATAAGGACGGCTCAAATTTGGCTGTCAAGAGGGCGTTTACGGACAGCCCTTTTTTTTATGCCTAAAATATTGTAAAATAAAAGTACCTATTTTATTTTTTTGTCTTTATATAGCCTGGAGTGAAGCCCTATGTACTTGCCTTTTCAAGGTTTCATCAGCAGTTTCCGACTGCTGGACATATTGGATATTTTACTCGTCGCCTTTGTGCTCTATAAGTTATTCATTCTGATCCGCAATACGCGGGCCGTCGCCCTCATCAAGGGGCTCTTGGTCCTGGGCGTCGTTACCGTGGTCAGTAAGGTCCTCGACCTGCACGTCATCAATTGGATGCTGCAGCAGGGGATGACGGTCATCCTCGTCGCCCTTCCCGTCGTCTTTCAGCCCGAATTACGCCGGGCTTTGGAACAGATCGGGCGGGGGCGTTTATTTCGTTTCCGGCCAGGTCATCAGCATGGAAGAACTGGAACGGCTCATCGACGAAATCGTAGCGATCAGTGAGTCCTTATCAAAGACGCACACCGGGGCCCTCATCGTATTTGAACGCGAAGTCGGCCTTAACGACTATATCGACACTGGGGTTGCCATTGAAGGGCTCGTTTCACAAGAGCTCTTGGGCAATATTTTTATTCCCAATACGCCCCTTCACGACGGGGCCGTCATTATCCGTGAAACCGTATTATGGCAGCCGGCTGCTCCTTCCGTTGACCGCCGATCGGTCCTTGTCGACGGAATTGGGGACGCGGCACCGGGCGGCTATCGGCATCAGCGAGTTGACCGATGCCGTCATCATCGTCGTCAGTGAAGAAACGGGATCCATTTCTTATACCTACGGCGGCCACATTTATCGCCATCTTGACGGCAATGCCTTGCGCAATGTGCTGAAAACCTTCTTGACCCGGACACCTCAGGGCCTGGCGAATATCTTTAAATGGAGGCCCTAACATGAACAAGATTGATAAAAATTGGCAGCTTAAAATCATCTGCTTTCTCTTGGCTATCGTCTTGTGGTTCGTCATCATCAACGAACAAAATCCGCTCAGTGAGGGAAGTTATACCGTCCCTATTACCGTTGAAAACCTCAATTCTCAATATATTACGTCGAATGTGCCCAAGACGGTCTACGTCCGCCTTTCGGGGCCGCGCAATACGATCATCAACGTAGGGCCTTCGGATATCAAGGCTACATCGATTTGTCCGACGTCCAGGAAGGGACGGTCGACGTGCCGATTCACGTCGAAATACCGAGCGGGACGGAGCTGAAAAAACAAAGCATGACGTCGACGAAGATAACCGTCGATGTCTACACGGTCAAAGAATTTAAACTGACGCCGCATATCGTCGGCAACTTAGATGAAAAAGACTTTATCAGTGAACTGAAAATCGTTCCGGAAAAGGTCGTCGTCAGTGGCGCTCGCCGCCTGATCCAACAGGTCAACCAGGCCGTCATCGAAGTCCCGGTCAACCAGCGCAACGGCGATTTTGCTTGATGGCACCGATTCACTTGTACGATGCTGAAGGTTCACCCGTTGAGGGACTTGAATGACGCGTGGCAGAGCAATGTCAAAGTGACCATTGGCCATGATGCCATGTCTAAGAGCGTTCCCTTAAACGTCAATATAACCGGCCAGACGGCAACGAAAACATTGACGATTCAGCCGACGAGCATCCAAATCAGGGGCTCTGCCGATACGCTGCGCAATATCAGTTCCATCGATTTGCCGGACATTAACGTTGAAAATATGAAGGAAGAAAAATCGTGGAAGGTCATCATCCCGCCTGTAGACGGCATCAATATGTATCCTGATGAGGTCGAGGCCGACCTCCATATCCGAAATGGTGAGTAGAAAAGGAGAAACTTTGTGCTTAGAGTATTGAATATTCGCACGGCCGTACCGATGCAAAAGCCTTTGGAAGCGCTGATTGCCAAGAAACTCCGGTGTAGCCGCAGCGATATTTCCGGCATCTGCATCGTTCGCCGGGCTATCGACGCCCGCCGGAAACCGCGAATCTATTTTGTCTTTACCGTCGACGTGTCCTTTGTCGATGAAAGAAGGTGTGGAAACGGTGCCGTGATAATAAGGACGTGCGCCAAACAGCAGAAACGCCGGCACCGGAAATCATTCCCGGGAGTGAAACCCTGGCGCCCGTCCCATCGTCATCGGTACGGGCCCGTCGGGACTGGCGGCTGCTTTGGCCCTGGCCGAACATGGGTATGCACCATTGGTCTTTGAACGAGGCTGTGACGTCGATACCCGGGCGAAAGACGTGGAAACGTTTTGGCGCGGAGGGGCGTTTAAGCCGGAATCGAACGTCCAGTTTGGGGAAGGCGGTGCCGGAACTTTTTCTGACGGCAAACTGACGACGCGCATCAATCATCCCCTGCTGAGGCAGATTTTGCAGACCTTCGTCGACGCCGGCGCACCGGAAGAAATTCTGTATGCCTATAATCCCCATGTGGGAACGGACGTCTTGCGGCGAGTCGTGAAAAATTTGCGCCACATGATCGAGCCAAGGGCGGCGAAGTCCACTTTTCAAGCTGTGTCACGGCCATTGACCGTGACGAAGCGGGCAAGGTCAAGTCGGTAACGATCAATGGACAAGATGAATATCCGGCCAGTGTCGTCGTCATGGGCGTCGGTCACAGTGCCCGCGATACGTATTACATGCTCCATGACAAAGGTGTCGTCTTGGAAAAGAAGCCCTTTGCCGTCGGCGTGCGCATTGAGCACTCGCAGGATGTCATCGACCGCGACCAATACGGCTGCCCGGCTGAAGAACTCGGCCTTGAACCGGCCGATTATGCCTTGGTCTACCACAGTCCCGACGGTCGGTCGTGCTATTCTTTCTGCATGTGCCCTGGCGGCGTCGTCGTCGGAGCCGCTTCAGAAGAAGGGCGGGTCGTCACCAACGGCATGAGTCTTTACAAGCGGGACAGCGGCATTGCCAACAGTGCCGTCGTGGTCAACGTTACGCCTGACGACATGGGCGGCGACGGGCCTTTGGCCGGTATCGAATTTCAGCGCCGCTATGAGGAACTGGCCTATAAGGTCGGCGGGAGCAACTACCATGCACCGGCTCAGACCGTCGGTTCTTTCTTGAAGCGTCCCGGTGCTGCTGCCGAAGGCGCCATCCATACCTATCGCCCCGGCGTGACCTGGGCCGATTTGCATGACGTCCTGCCGGATTTTGTTACGGCGACCCTGGCAGAGGCCCTGCCGTACTTTGGCCGGCGTCTTCACGGCTTTGACGATGACAACGTCGTCATGACCGGCGTCGAAACAAGGACCAGTGCCCCGGTGCGCATCGTCCGCGGTGACGACCGTATGGCCCTCGATACAGCCGGGC
>ENA-OQIW01000117-OQIW01000117.1-human-gut-metagenome-genome-assembly--contig:-NODE-117-length-18060-cov-2.025484_pt1 | contig 18060 bp, 25 predicted proteins | sample MGYA00242586_ERZ504751 | MGnify/ENA primary metagenome ERZ504751 (study PRJEB26092, sample SAMD00036349) | human gut metagenome | host: Homo sapiens | study: EMG produced TPA metagenomics assembly of...
TAGTGCCTTTTTTATTTCTGCTACTTTAGCGTCTAGGCACAGCAAGGGTATCGCCGTATTAGATCTTAGCTCAGGGAGAAAGGTTCTTTAGAGATAAAAAGCTTTCAAGATATAGTGTTCTAAAAGTACTGTGTACACTAATTCAAATTACTGCTCATATAATTAAAGATATTCTTAAAAAATTTTATAATGCTTTACACCATACTATACACTCTTTTAGAAATAGGTATAACGCCAATGATCCCAGAAGATAAATCGCATTAAATAGTTTGTCAAAAGTATAGTTACCATTGTTTATAATTCCTGCAATATTGCCATATAGAAATCCACACAAACAAATGAATAGTACTAATCGTGGAATCCATGTTTCCAATAATTGACACATCTTCTTTAGCCATTCCTTTAAATCCATATCCCTAGCTCCCTCTCAAAGGTGTTAGTATATAACTCTTAGTTCATTCCATCTTTTCTGAAATATTATTAAAATCGAAACTCATCCCACATCGGTTTTCCCCATGAGTCTGTATAAACCGGTGTCTCTACTAATTTCCCCGCTTTGCCTTCTTTTAATCGTAAATAAATCTGTTCATCACCAGGTTCCAAACGCTGTAATACTATGACCCTGTCCCCATACACCTGTTGCAAGCCCTTTATTTGTTTATCATTTGCATCATATAGATAATACAAATCATTTACATAGTCTATTTTTATAAACCCGTCTTTCCCATACGAAGTTGGATATATACAAAGACCATAGATATATTGTGCATCCGCGAGAGCATTTTTAGGAAGCAGTAAATCTATATTCATTTTTCTGTCGACCAGCACATTAGCATGAAATATGCCATTAGCCTCATACCTTGCTACCCCCATTTAGATATTATCATGGAATTAACCAAATAAATATCATCAATATTAGGAGCATCATATACAATATATGAAGGAAGACTAAAAAAATTTTGGGATTTTTATTTTTAATCATATTTTAGCCTCCTTCTTGTAGATATGACTTATGCAAATCTACTATTTTAACAATTATTTTTCATTAAGACTCCCATTTTTATATACGCATATATGCCTGATGAGAAAATGTCTACAATTATCAAATACTAATAAATTTTAACTATCATCTCTTTTTGTCTTTGTTTCTTCTTTTAATTCTGTCGACACCTTTAATATTTCAAATATTCTAAGTTCTTCTTTATTCATATCACTTTTATTTATTAATATAAGACCATCCTCATTACGTAATCTTAATAGTTTGCCTTTTTCTTCTGTATTTTCAACAAATATCTGAATTTGATCCTTCTGTCGCTCTATAATACCCTGAAAATAAGGTCCATATACATATAATTTATTACCACGTTCATAACTAGATTGTATGTCTTTAGCAATAAAATTATTATTTTTCCTGTCATATAAAAATATACGCTGCCCATCCGGCAAAAGAGAAAATCTATTCAGTTCAAAAAACTCATTTATAGTTACTTTCACATGCTCTACCTTTACCAAAGGATAGAACAATAGCCCAAAAAATACTATCAATAAAGCAGTTGCACTTATAAGGCGCCTCAAACTATTTTTCACAATTTTATTTCTCCATTTTAAAGCATTAAATATATAGACTTCAAATTATCGACTAAAAATACAATAAACCATATCCCCCATAAACGTACTCTTATATTTTAGAACAGAACAAATGTACATCTTGAAAACTTTTATTTATTATATCAACTCATATGAAAAATAACAATATTCTCTGAATGATAAAATAATTTTCATAATTATCTTTATACCCCCTAAAAAACAAAAACCACAAGGGGTGGAAAAACCCTTGTGGTTACTGTATTTTTATATTAATTGATGATGAATTAGAGCCCACATATGACTTAACTTAAAATCCTAATTTTATTCTTGAGTACACATGTTATCATCATCTGCTGCTTCATCATTTTCATCAGTTTCACGAACCGGTGTTTTGCTCCAAGCGAGCCAAGCACAGATGGCCATGCATACTACGACGGTACCTACCATTGGCCATGGGGTGTTGTTAAAGAAGAGTGCTAAGGCTACGGAGGATACGATGCCGCTACCGTATTGCAAGGAGCCGATAAGAGCGGCAGCGGTTCCTGCTTTGTCGCCCGCTTTATCAAGGGCAGCTGCAGTAGCGCAAGCTGAAATGATACCATTGGTTGCAAAGATTAAAACTACGGACAAAATAACACCGTAAACGCCCCACACATTTGTATAGGTCATAAAAACCAGCAATAATACAGCTGCCATTGTACCTAAGGTAGATGCCCGAAGTAAGGTGTCCATCGTATAGCGGGCAACGAGTGCTCTGTTTACGGAGCTCATAATAACTACACCGATAACATTCATGCAAATAATGCGCCGAAATAACGTTCCGGAATGCCATAATAAGTAATATATACATAAGGTGTACCGGCAATAATCGCATAAGCCCCATATAGAAGAAAGCTACGCACAAGGTGTATTTCATAAACGCCCAATCGGCAAATAATTCGCCATAAATTTTAAAAGCTTTTTTAATCCCCGCCTTGTTGCGACGTTCTTCCGGCAATGTTTCCGGTAAAAAGAATGTGCCGATACCGATTAAAACACCGACAACAGCAACGGCCCAGAAAATCATATGCCAAGAAGCAAATTCAACAATTAAACCGCCAATGGAAGGGCCTACAATTGGTGCCCCTGCCATGAGCATGGTAATCAAGGATAATTTGTCAGCCGCTTCAGCAAGGCTGTAGCGGTCGCGAATCATGCTCGTGATAACATACGGCCCCACACAGGCACCGATAGCCTGAAAAATTTGCCAAATAACGAGTTCTGTCATGGTATCGGCAGTGGCACAACCAATCGTGCCGATAACAAATAATACCGAACCCATAATTAACGGTTTAATACGACCGATGCTATCACTAATAGGACCCCACACGAGTTGCGCAATCATAAAACCGAATAAATAGCCGCTGATTGTGAGTTCCGCCCCCGGTCCCAACATTTCCGTCATAGCAGGTAACGCCGGTAAGTATACATCCATCGATAAGGAGTTAACCGCCATCAACGAAGCCAGCACGGATAAGAATATAAATGAATTATTTCTCATTTTATTTACAAATTCCAAAACTATCACTCCCTCACTCAATAAGAGACAATGATGCGAAATGAATCGTATCAGTGTCTCTTAAAAACTACGTCTTTATATTTTTGAAAAAGTTATTTCAAACAAAAACATTGTTATCCATTTATCAAAACATATTTTTTCACCATTAACCTTATTTATTGCGACGTTCTTTTACCAAATTAATGAAAAAGTCTACTGTAGCCGGATCCTGATGGCTAAGAATAAGCTTGTCTTCGTATCCAAAGATTGAATGCGCGCCATGTCATCAGCGGACAACTCAAAATTCATCACATCAAAGTTTTCTGCCATACGTTCCGGTTTAACGCTCTTCGTCAAGCAAACAATGCCGCGTTGTACTTGCCAACGAATTATAACCTGAGCCGTTGATCTATTGTATTTTTTAGCAATATCCATCAAACAGGATTTATGAAATGTTATTGCGTCCTTCCGCAAACGATGCCCAAGATTCTAACTGTACATTGTTTTTAATCATATTTTCCTGCGCTTCGATTTGCTGATTGAACGGATGTGTTTCCACCTGATTTACCTGCGGTTTAATTTCAGTAAATGCCACAATGTCGCTCAAACGATCCGGATAGAAGTTACTTACACCGATGGCACGTGCTTTGCCGGCTTTATAAGCATCTTCAAGCGCACGATAGGCACCATAGTAATCACTGATTGGCTGATGCAATAAGAATAAATCAACATAATCAGTTTTTAATTTTCTCAAAGATTCATCGATAGACGCTTTAGCTTTTTCATAACCATAGTTATCAATCCAGATTTTGGTAGTTAAGAAAATTTCTTCACGAGGGATACCGGATTCGGAAATCGCTTCCCCAACTTCTGCTTCATTAAAATAAGATTGTGCCGTATCAATGTGACGATACCCAACTTTTAACGCTTCAAGCACAGCTTGTTTCGTATCTTCCTTCGGAATCTGGTACACACCGAAGCCTAAAATCGGCATCTTTACACCATTATTCAAAATAACTTCTTTTTCGTTGTAATTATTCATAGTCATATTATCGCTCCTTTTATTCTAAGTACTTGCGTTCAAAAACAACTTCGTGAACACTTCTACGTAACTTACATGTCTAAGTATATAGAACTTATCGTTAAAGTACAATAGTAGTTATCCATAGCAGTATACGGTATAGTTATACTGAAAAAGGAGTTAGTGAAAGACGAAGCCCGGCTGTCGGCCCGAAACCTAATTTAAACAAAACCAAAAAGACCCTATACATCTACTTGCTCCTACGTGCCGCGGGCACAAAGAGTCGCTTCATAGGATGTATAGGGTCTTTTGGCCTTCCTGCTACTTTAGTCCCTAGGGCCACACCAAGGGCTTCGCCGTTTCACATAACGACTGGGGGAATAGGACTTTGTGCCCATGGCACGTAGGAGCAAACAGGATAGAGAGAGTCGTTATTTATTTAATTAACACAAGGCCGCATCCAGGCTTCGCCTATACGAACCCTTCCCCCTCTCCCCCTATTAACTAGGCCGGTTATGGCGTTTTAGCCTTTATGTGGACTAGGTCCTAAATAAGCGGAATGAAAAAAGGCTTAACGCCTCAACGGCTCTAGTTAATAATTCCTCTAGCATACGCGGATCGTAATGGCTCATAAACACGGTTGTATCTCTATCGATGGTTTTAATGGCCGCCATGTCTTCTTCGGTAAGGTTAAAGTCAAATACGTCGAGGTTTTGTGCCATCCGTTTAGGACTGGAGCTCTTGGCAAGGCATACAATGCCACGCTGCAACTGCCAACGAATCATGATTTGAGCCGTAGATTTATTATATTTTTTACCGATTTCTTCTAAGATTGGATTGGTAAAAATACCATCTTTACCGCGGGCAAAGGCAGCCCAAGATTCAGTCTGAACACCGTGAGATTCCATATTGGCACGAGCAAATTCCTGCTAGAAGTACGGATGAATTTCAATCTGGTCCACTTGCGGCTTAATTTCGTTGAAGGCAATGAGGTCATTTAAGCGGTCCGGATAGAAGTTACTTACACCGATGGCCCGTAATTTACCGGCTTTGTACGCTTCTTCCAAAGCACGATAGGCACCGTAATAATCATTATATGGCTGATGAAGGAGCATGAGGTCAAGATAGTCAAGGTTCATACGTTTTAAAGCATCATCAATGGCTGCTTTGGCTTTTTCATAACCATAATTATTAAACCAAATCTTCGTTGTTACGAAAACTTCATCACGAGGTACAGACGTGGCATTCACGGCTTCCCCCACTTCATTTTCATTGCCGTACAAGCGAGCCGTATCGATGTGACGATAGCCTGCAGCAAACGCGTCCAAAACGGCCTGTTTCGTGTCTTCATTGGGAATTAAATCGGTCCCAAAGGCAAGAATCGGCATTTTTACACCATTATTCAATACTACATACTCTTTGACTTCATTGGTTTTCATAAAATCTCGCTCCTATTCGTCAAATATTTAAATTATTTGAGTATTAAAATTGAGGGCCATTAAAAATAGCCCCCAAAATAAAAACTTATTTCCCCTGGAAATTAGGACGACGACGTTCTGCAAAGGCCCGCACGCCTTCTTTGAAGTCTTCCGAAAAGCCCAAGGTTGTTTGTAAATGCACTTCCAATTTAGCATATTCATCCCAACCGCTGAATACGCTGGCCCACATCATTTCTTTCATAGCTTTGAAGGATAATTCAGGGCCTTTTGCCAAACGGGCACAAAGACGGTCGGTCGTTTTTTTCCAATAATTCCGGTTCGCACACTTTATAGACGAAGCCGTATTCTCTAGCGCGTTCCGCCGTTACCGCTTCACCGGTCATGGCAAGTTGCATAGCCCGGTTCATGCCTATGGAACGGGTCAATAAGAACATGCCGCCCGCATCAGGTGCAAGGCCCACGTTAACAAAAGCCTGGATAAAGCGGCTGTTGGTGGAGGCAATGCAAATATCCGCAGCCAATACCATGTTAAAAGCCGCCCCTGCTACGGCGCCATCGGTACTCATAACAACCGGTTTGGACATTTTTTTCATCGCAAAGGAAATTTGCATAACGAGTTCGGCAATAGCTACCAAGGACTGCTGGTCGTTTTCTTCAACGGCGCGCTTCATTTCAGACAAGTCGCCACCTACGGAGAATACTTTGCCTACAGCATTAAAGAGCAGTACGCGAGCTTCCGGATCTGCCTCGGTGCGTTCGATGGCATCAAGAATTTCATTACACATGGGAATGTTAAATCCGTTCTGTACTTCCGGACGATTAAAGGTGATTGTTGCTACTTTGTTTTTTACTGAATACAAAATATTAGTATATTCCATTGACTACTCCATTTCTAATACTCGGAATCAAAGCCTTCCTTATATTACCTAAATTACAGGATTCTAAAAAAGTGCTTATCATACTTTATTAATTGCTTTGCTTCTAGTATACCGAATTTCTTCGATAATGAAAAGAGGCGGTTTCAAGCTTTGGCTTTTAATTTCCGGATTTATAATAATTAGCCATGCCGATGTATACTAACCTTCGTACCTTACTTTAAAACTTTGATTAACTTACTTTAAAATTTTGATTACCTTATTTTAAAACTTTTTCCTTCATAGCCTGAATCAACGTTTCATCGGGACGACCATTCCCATACATTAACGCCATGCCGATAAATACGGCACCGCCGATAATATTGCCTAAGCTGACCGGCAAGAGATTGTTAATAAAGAAAGACCCCCAACCAAGTTGTGCCAGAGCATCCGGTGTAACCCCCAATGCCGTGGCCTGTGCCACATAAGACGAATCGGAAGCCGCCAAAATACCGGCCGGAATATAATACATATTAGCCACACTATGTTCAAAACCGGATACGATAAACATGAATATAGGTAAATAAATTGCCAGAATCTTACCGGCCGTTGATGTGGTGCTAAAACTGAGCCAAACGGCTAAACATACAAGCCAGTTACAAAGTATTCCCAATGCCAATGCTTGGCCGAATGTAAGCGTCACTTTGCCGACCGCCAGTTTAATCGTCATGCCACCCAGCAGGTTGGCGCCACTGTGCCATAGCCCGGATTGGCTTAACAACCACGCGATGCAAAGCGACCCCAATAAGTTTGCCATAAATACAATCACCCAATTACGCAATAAACGGTATAGGGAAATGCGCCCACATAGCCAGGGCCGTTGTTTCTACAGGTTTCAACAATTGTGGATCATTCATAAAAAATTCGCCTCCTAATAACTGACTGTTACATGCATTCTGCTATATGCATACTGCTACATACATACTACTATATGCATACCGCTACATATACACTGCTACATATACGCTTTTACATATACGCTTTTACATATACACTGCTATTTTATAACGACCACTTAGTCATTAACGGCTGACCGATAAAAGCTACCGACTTTTATCAAATATTTACGAACTTTTGTAAAATGACCCTATGTGACTTCACACGCTGAACCTCTGACATAGTTTATCTTTTCTATTGTAGCATAAAACACGATATTTGTGTTGTACTAAATTCAAACGTCCTTAGACCTTAGTCCTATTACAATTCTTTTACAAATACTTTACTGCCTTTTTTCTATATCTTTTTTTAGCACTTTGTTAGGATAAAGAGAGCAGAAGTTCATTTTTATTTGATACATTAGGAGGTATTTTCATGAACGGAAAGCAGCATTTACGTAAAATGGTATTTTTTGCTTTAGCAGGTGCCTTAGCGTTCGGTCTTAGTACGCCCGCAGTCCAAGCAGCAGCTCCTGCAGTGAGTGTAGTTTCTCAAGCAAACTTACCTGCCACGGCTGTGACAAGTAACGCAATTAAAGTAATGCCTATTAACCAGGCAAAATTCTGGCAGGGTCAACGTTTTGACTTTGAAGTGGAATTACCGCTTACTACTACAGAAGTAGCAGTAACAATCAACGGTGAAGACGCTACTAAAGTTTTCAAACAAGACGCAACAATCACCCAATACGCCGACCATATTTCCTATCGCATTAACGATGTGTCTTTCAAAGACACCGGCGACAAACGCGTTAACGTAGTTGCTAACACAGCTCAAGGCGCCATCAGAAAAATGGCTAACTACAAAGTAGTTAACGAAAAAGCTCAAAAGAAAGCTAAAAACGTTATCCTCTTCGTTGGCGACGGCATGAGCATGCAAGCTAAAGAAGTGGCTCGTATCCTTTCTAAAGGCATGAGCGACGGTAAATTCAACGACGTTTTGGCTATGGAAAAAATGCCTCACATGGCTCTTATCACTACTTCCGGTTATGACTCCATCGTAACGGACTCCGCCAACAGTGCTTCCGCTTACAACACCGGTAACAAATCCGTAGTTAACGCTATGGGCGTGTATGAAAACAGCACTCCGGACCCAATGGATGATCCAAAAGTAGAAAATATCTCTGAAATCATTTCCCGTGCGAAAGATATGTCCTACGGTATGGTAACAACTGCGGCTGTAACTGACGCAACTCCGGCTGCCGTAACTGCACACACTCGTCGTCGCGGCGAACAGAACTTCATCGCAATGGACTTCTTAAATCGTAAAAACCCACCGGCTGTTGTTTTGGGCGGCGGTTCCCAGTTCTTCTTACCATTAGAAACTCCTGGTTCCAAACGTAAAGATAATGTGAACGTAATCCAAGAGTTCAAAAACAAAGGCTACCAATTTGCCGGTAACAAAACTGAACTTGCTCAAACTACAGCTGACAAACCAATCCTCGGTTTATTCACGCTTAACACTATGAACGTTTACATGGATCGCGAATTCTTACCTGAAATCCATCCGTGCTTAAAGGTTTCAACGACCAACCTGGTCTTTTGGATATGACTAAGAAAGCCGTTGACGTATTAGAAAAGAACCCTAACGGTTTCTTCCTTATGTCCGAAGCCGGCTCCATTGACAAACAATTACATACAATGGATTGGCAACGTGCGGCTTATGACGCTATCGAATTCGACCAGACAATCCAATGGGCTCAGGAATACTCCAAAGCTCATGGCGACAACACTTTAATCATCGTAGTAGCTGACCATGCTCACGGTATCAGTATTACCGGTACTTACAGCGAACAAGATGGCAAAGTAGGTCGTGAAGCAGTTCGTGTATACGGTGATGCAGGCTGGCCTACATTCATCGAGCTAACCGCGACGGCTTCCCTGATAACCCTGATGCTGACGTAACCTTAGCTGTTCAATACGCTAATGCTCCGGATCATTATGAAAACTATCGTTTCCAAAATGAACCAACCAGCCCAGCTACAGCCGGCAAAGACGGTCTTGTAATCGCTAACCCTAAACGTGCTCCACAAGGCGCTCGCTTAGTACAAGGCAACTTACCTACAACTACCGGTGAAACCAGCGAAATTCACTCCGCTGACGACGTAGTACTCATGCTCAAGGCCTGGTTCCGAATACTTCCACGGCGTTATGGACAACACTGAAGTATTCTTCGGTATCCTCCGTGCCCTTGGCGTTGACGCAACAAAGATAACAACAAATAATTTTTACAAGGATGTGACTAGAACAATGATGCAATTAAAACAGTGGCTACGCCCTTTAATACTTGGCCTCGTAGTACAGCTTGCAGTTGTCATGGTGCCCAACACGGCTTTGGCGGCTTGGCTGAATTTTGAAGACATGTATGCAGGCGCAACTTCAGAAGGCTTATTTTATCGGATAGCTTATTGTCATTAAATGGGCAAAATGTAACGATGCAAGGTTATATGGCTCCACCGCTAAAACCGACCATCAACTTCTTTGTGCTCACGGAAACACCTATGGCCATCTGCCCCTTCTGCTCAACTGATGCAGATTGGCTAGTGATATTGTAGTCGTTTATATGGACGATTCCGTAACGGCTTTGCCTTACGATCAGGACATTACCGTATCGGGACAATTAGAAGTAGGCAGCTATGTAGATGGTGAAACAGGCTTCGTAAGTCTTGTTCGCTCCGTGGTGCTGAGGTTTATTAATATGTTGACGATTCAAAATCTGACCCGTCAATTTCCTGACGGCGACACCTTGATTACCGTATTGGACTTGCCTTCCTTTGAAGCACCGACCGGTAGTCAATGGTGTTTGACCGGCGTTAGCGGCAGTGGCAAATCCACCTTACTTCAGTGCATAGCCGGACTCCTACAACCGACTACCGGCACGATTCAGGCGGATGATGTCAAATTGACCGAAATCAACGCAAAAGAACTCGATCATTGGCGCGGTCAACAAGTTGGTTATATTTTTCAAGACTTCAATCTGCTTCAGTTTTTTAACAGCCGAAGAAAACATTATAAGCGGTGCCTTCTTTGCCAATCGTTTTACGCACAAAGAGATGACCGATGAAGCGGTGAAACTCATGGATATCATGGGACTTACCAATCTCCGTCACAAAAAGCCGACCCAATTGAGCAAAGGTGAGCAACAACGCGTGGCTATTGCCCGAGCGCTTATAAAAAAACCTTCCCTACTGTTAGCCGACGAACCGACAGCCAGTCTTGATGCCGCCAACAGTGCCATCGTTATTGACTTATTGCGCAACTACAGCACAGAAGCCAATGCCACCTTACTGATTGCCAGTCACGAAACGACTGTTATTTCTCAATTCACTAATCAATTACACTTAACAAAGCGAGGTTCTCATGATTCGTAAAATAGCCTGGCAGCAGCTCTGGTCCAAACCTCTGACCACATCGCTCCTGCTTCTCGTCATGGCGCTCGCGGTAGCCTTAAGTGTATTGGTAGTTTCCTTGGGTAGCGGACTGCAGCGTGGACTCATCGCCGCGACCGAACCCTTTATCCTACTCGTAGGCTCTCCCGGAAGCAGCCAACAGTTTGTACTCAATACCGTCTTTTTACAAGACAAACCCCTTTCCAATATCAGTTACCAAGAAGTTACTCAATTACGCGCCAATACTAAACTTGTAAAACAGGCCATACCTTTAGCTTTTGGCGATAGTGTAAAAGGGTTTCGCTTAGTTGGTACCGAGCCTGAAATTTTTACCGTACGAGCCGATAATACTAAACCGGAATGGCTGCGCCTCTCATCGGGCCGTCCGTTCCAAACCCCTTTTGAAGCCGTTATCGGCCAAGATGTGGCAAAACAATTAGGCCTGGCTCTAGGTGATACCTTCTACTCCACACATGGTACTTTGGCAAAAGGTAAAGAGCATCAAGAAAGAAAAATTTACGGTTGTCGGTATATTAGCCGATACCGGCGGCCCTTATAATCAAGCCGTTTTGACACCTATCGAAAGCATTTGGGAGCTCCATGCTCACGGTCATAAACCAAACCGAGTACAAGGACAACTCCCAAAAGCCGCTCAAGCTCAAGCTCAAGCTCAAGCCCAAGAGCAAGTGCAAGACCAAGATCATAGTCACGACCTTTCTGAAAAAGGCGATGTGACGGCTATCATGGTCGAACCGGTAGGTTTCGGACAAGCCTATACCTAGCAGCCCAATATGTCAAACGCAAAGATGCTCAACTCGTATTCCCCGCCCAAGTCATTACCCAACTCTTCAACCTCATGGGGCGTGGTGAAAAAGTATGGCAACCCATCGGTTACTTATTAATCGGACTTGCCATGCCGTTGTTTTGGTAACTGCTTATTTGGCAACGGTGAATCGACTCCGCGATTACGCCATCTTAAAAGCGCTCGGCGCTACACAAAAGCAGCTGTACAGTATTTTGATACAGCAAACGGCCTATGTAATAGGTCTTGGCGCAGTCTTTGGCTGGCTCATGGGCTTTGGCGCTACCTCGCCTGGCCTATGCATTAAACACCAGTTCAGCCATTATCATGCCGCTGGCCATCTCCTCAGCGTCTTTGCAACTCACCCTCCTTTGCATAGTCGTCGGTCTGGCGGTAAGCTCTTGCCGGTGTACGCATTCCACCGGAAGGCAAAACAATTACATGATGTAATGAATTAACACACGTTTTACACAATCTCACCTACACAAAAAGGGATATATCACGAAGAACTACCCACTCTTCGCTGATATATCCCTTTTGTATTACATTTTAACTTTAGTTTCTTATTTAACAACTACGAAGGCACCGCTGCCAACGAGTTCTGCCAAATTCGGTAAAACTAAGGCTTCATAGGTTTCGGGAGCCTGTGTCATGGTAAATACAACCTGACGATTATTGCGAACCAAACCTTCAAACAAACGGAGCAACCCTTTTTGTACCGATTCATCCGCTTCACGCACTACATAATCAAACTCGCTGATTAAAAGCATATCAATGCGCACGAATTCTTCCATGAAGTCGGCCACATAACCGTAAGTCACGCTGTCGGTATACGCTTCCACCAAACCTTGACCGGTAAATTCTTTAATTACGAGATTCGGTGTAACGTCCAAAGATTCGCGCTTTACGATTTCGCCGACGTTTTCCATTTTGGCAACCGTCCCTACTACTACAAGCGGATTATGCGCATCAGCACCCAATGCAGCCGCTACGGTATCAAAAGTATGACGCGCGTCAGCTTTTACAATAGTATCGGTTTTCTTTAAAATATCGGTATTAATTGTTTCTGTCATGCTATATCTCCTTATAAACTTTTATCCTTTTATTTTTATTAAATCTATTTGTGAACTATATTCAATATTTTCACTATTACATATTATAGCAGAAAATGACTAAACTTTATAAGAAAAAATAGTTATCTTGTTTCTGTCATAAAATCAAAAATTTTTTACAAAGTTTTTCGTACCTGATAAATACATCTCATCAGAACAGAAAAATCGGCAACCGAATACTCGGTTGCCGATAAGTCCTCATACCTATCTACTACATTGTTAATAAAATATGAGAAGTAGAGTAACAATCTGCTGATTGAATTCTTTAACGATGAGCAAATATGTCGGACTCTCCCCAGTCCTTAATTGACACTACTTAACTTTGGATGCCAAAGCAGCCGCTTCAGTACGTTTACGAATTGCGTCAATCAAAGGCTTAACTTCCAAAAATTCTGCATCCGTCAAACGGAATGTACGACCTTTGCGGTCGAATAATGATTTTTTGCGACCTGCGCCCGCGCGTTTGCCGCCCCACTTGTTAGTTTTCATAACGATCCTCCCTTGGGAAATGCGTAACACTGCCATGCAAAAAAATAACTATGCTTCTCTGTTTCTAGTATATACTATTCAAGCGACAAAATTCAATATTTTATTTCATGTATACCTTAAACTTTTTCAAATTGTTTACATCTTTCAAAACTATAAATCAAATTTCTTGTTTATACGGCGTATTTTATCAAAATAAGCGAATGGAGTATTCAAAAAATAAATTATTTTTAATTATGTCTGATTTCTTAAGTATCATAATTTAAATTTATAAAAATTTAATGCATCAAAGCGAAAGGTATTAATAAAAATTTTTAAAACAAATTATTCTATTACCGCTCGGCAAGCATTAACCACCGTTCCGTTTTAGCATCTAATTTCGCGCCGCATCGGCACGTTCCGCCATAGTCTTTTCCATGCTTCGTAATCGCCGCCCGCTTGATTAAGCATGGCATCATAAGCTTTTAACAGGCCTTCCAGCTCGGAAATATCCAGTTCTAATTGAGCAAGCTCTGCCTGCTCTGCCTTTGTAAGTGATTTAGACGCTGCAGGAGCCGTTTCTGCCGTAGTTGAGGTGTCATTAGCCGCATCACCCGTGTGAGAGCCCTTAGAAGCGATTTTATCGCTTTTCGGCTCATTTTTGGCATCCCCTGCTCCGGTTTGGGAGGTACCTGCCTGCTGCCCTACAACACCGCTATTTAATTTACCACCCGCCAAAACACCAATGCCGGTGTCTGCTTCCATTTCATCCAACATATCACGATATTCCGAATACGCCCCATGGACGATTTCAATTTGACCGTTCCCTTTAAATACAAATAATTTATCTACGACGCGAATCTAAAAAGTAGCGATCATGGCAAACGGTAATGACAATACCGCTAAAAGAGTCCAAGAAGTCTTCCAGCACTTCCAGCGTCGGAATATCCAAGTCATTAGTCGGTTCATCCAATAAGAGCACATTAGGGGCACTCATGAGGAGTTTTAACAAATACAAGCGGCGCTTTTCACCGCCCGATAGTTTGCGAATCGGTACACCATGAAGTTCCGGGGTAAATAGGAAACGCTCCAAAATCTGACCGGCACTCAACGTACTGCCATCGGCCAACACCATGTAGCCGATGGTCTTCCCGAATATAATCCAATACACGCTGATCTTCATCAAATACCGGTAATTCTTGCGTAAAATGCGCTATACGGACCGTTTCACCACGCCCAAGGGTTCCTGCATCCGGTTCGAATTTACCGTCCAATAACCCCATAAATGTGGATTTACCGATGCCATTCGGTCCCACGATACCAATGCGGTCATGACGAACCACATGATACGTAAAATCCTTCACAATCGGAATATCACCGCGACTGAAGGTTAAGTGTTCAATATCAAAAATCGTCTTGCCCAAACGGCTCTTAAGAGCAATCGGATCCAAGGTATCGGCACGACGTGCCACATCCTGGGCTTTTAAGGTTTCATAACGCTGTAAACGGGCTTTTTGCTTCGTCGAACGCGCTTGAGCCCCACGGCGTACCCAAGCCAGTTCTCGTTTCGAGACTGATGACGTTTTTCCGCCGTCGCCGCTTCCCGTTCTTCTCGGTCCGCCTTCAAGGTTAAGAAGGTTCATAGGTCCTTCATAGCTATAAAATGACGGTCCGACAATTCCAAAATTTCATCGCTCAAGGCATCCAAGAAATAGCGGTCATGCGTACTGACTTACGTAGCCCGCCTTTCAACGGCCCAAAAGTATATTTTTCAAGCCATTCGATGCTGGCTCATCCAAATGGTTAGTCGGTTCATCGAGAAGCAATAAATCACTGGGATATAACAGAGCCTGACCCAACGCCAAACGCCGGCGCTGGCCGCCGCTTAGTTCTCTAGCGAGCCGCATCAAATCGGTGAAGCCCAATTTAGTTAAAATCGTGCGGGCCTGTTGTTCAACCTGCCAGCCCCCTTCGGTTTCCATGCGACTCAATAGTTTTAAATGCTCAGGACTGCCCGGCGCAGTTTGGTCCATTCGTTCGTATTCACGGACTAATTTTAAAACCGGATGATCCGCTAAAAATATATTTTCCAATAAGGATGCGTCTTCGTCAAATTCCGGTGCTTGGGGCAAATAATAAACCGATGCCTTACCATTGCGCAAAATAGTGCCTTTTTCCGGCTCAATAAGGCCTGCCAGCATGCGCATGAAGGTTGACTTACCGGTGCCGTTAACGCCAATTAAACCGATCCGTTTATTATCGGTAAAGGTCATATTGGCATCTTCAAATAATCGCCGTGTGCCGTACGATTGACTTACATCCTGTAATGTTAACACGTTCATAATCTATTCAATCCTTTTTCTTGATGATTGTTATCTATTCAAATTCATTTAATACGTTATTTTTATTATACCGCAAAGAAACGGCTTTACCAAACGGCTACTATACATTTCAAAACCACACGATTCCGTTCACAGCTTACTGCCGCTTATTTTAATCATGAAAAACAATAATGAATTACCATTATTGACAAGTAACTAATTATACGTCATGATGAGGATAATATGAATGTCATCTGCGTTTTAGTCATTCATAACAGGTATTTTGGTATTTTTGGTTTTTTATAAGGAGTGTGTTCTATGATTCGTAGTAAATTGCTTAAAGCCACCGCTTCATTATGCGCCGCCGCTCTTTTGACTACCGCTGCGGTAAGTGTAACCTCTGCTCACGGACTTTGGGTAGGTCCGCGTCTCGATCAATTACAGCTTGTGCTCGGCGAAGGACCGGAAGATAATGCCTATCAGCCAAACAATGGTTAATCTTTGACCGGTTATACCAAAGATTTTCAGCAAATTGCTATTCCACAGCAAAATTTTGCCGACCATGTGACCATTACGCCAAGCGAAAACACGAGTGTCGCCGTTATTGTCTTCGATTACGGCTACTGGAGCGTAGATAGTCAGAAAAAGGTTCACAACGCACCTATGAAAGATGTGCCGGGCGCTATTAAAGGAACCCATGCCATTAAGTACAGCATCAACTATCTGAATAAGGTAGGTACACCGAAAGCCATTCCGAATATTCCGTATCAAATCGTACCGTTGGTAGACCCTACACAGCTTAACGTAGGCGATATTTTGCCGGTACAAGTATTGCATGAAGGTCGGCCAATGCCGAATGTAGAAATTATTCCGGATTTAATTAATCATCACACAGTTGTTGAAAAAACGGATGTGGACGGTAAAGCATACTTACCGGTTCGCAACGGCAGCGTGAATGTTATCGGCGTTGAACTCGCCTTCCCATATCCGCAATCTGACGGCCTCGCTACGCAAGATAAAATCTTTACCAGCTTAAGCTTTACGCTCCATCCACAAGAAGATTAATTTGATTCGCAAGAAGATTGATCTAACTTAATATTATTTTGCTTTTTCATTTTTCCCCTCCTTAACTAAAAAGCTATCCATCATTGCAACACGATGCAATAATGGATAGCTTTTTCATTGCTTGGCATATATCAATCTGGGGTTATAGGACATTTTGAGTTGGTAATTTAATCCCATAGATAGTTAGGATATGGATCTGAGAAATGAAAATCACTCCATACAATAGCATCGCCCCAGGTTGGAATAGAATCTTCTAATTTTTCTCTGGAATTCATGGTATCATATAGTTTAGAAATACTTTTGTTGGTCGGCATAACCTCGAGTATTTCAGCGGGTGAAAGCGGTTTCGGTGAGTGCATGTAGCACCACCAGAAAACCGCTTTTATTCGCCTTTCAATATTCATTCCTCTATGGTTACGAAGCATAGCTCTTAATTGAGCATTTATGCCACCTTCAATACGGTTATTAGTAGATGGACAGTTAAAGTCTAATGTATCATCTAGGTAGGTAAATAAGGTACCAGATTTAATTAATACAAGAAGTGATTGCTCTGCTTTTAAAAGTCTTTCATGTTTTAACCTAGGTTTTCCATACTCGTCATAAGATACTTCATCTAAAAAGGCTTTATGCTTAATTTTCCAGTCTGTTAAACTTCTAATCCAATGTAATGCTGCAGTCGTAGAATTTACCTTAAATAAATCATTTGAAAGCCCATATAGCTCTGCACCGGCAATTGTTTTAGGACGAGTTGTTGTATACCTTTTTACTTGTTGAAAAGCATGAAAAATACATCTTTGAAGTTTGGCCTTTGGCCAAACTTTTTTTAATGCCTTCCGAAAGCCGGGACCACCATCAGATACAACGACCGTGGGCGTAGCAATACGGCTCATCAAAGCCCCCCAAGCCCTCGCTCGCTCAGCTCTGCATACATACCAACCTAATACATGCTTTTCATCACAGCAGATTAATATACAGGCTTTCCTTCCTAGGTGAATACCATCAATGAATACAATCGAGCTTTGAGTTTCAATTTTAGGTGGTAAAGGCCAAAGTTCCCAAAATTTAGCTGTTTTTCTGCGAAAATTACGACCGGCACCGGGCATATCTTTTTGTACATTTTTACTGAACAACCATTGAAGAAAAAGGCGAAAATCCGAGTTTGTATGATCATAAGGCTTAGTAAAAACTTGATGACATTCTTTACAACGCCATCGCTGCCTACCTATTCGAGTTTTTCCATACTTTATACAGTCAAAACCACAATAAGGACATCTAATTTTTTTCATAAAGTAATACCTCCTAAAAAATATATTTTCTAGAAAGATATAACCTTATCTAACCCTTATATAGCAAGGGGTTTCAGACTTTTTACCAACTCATTTTGTCCACCCTTTAAAATCTAATAAAAAATTTAAAAGACCGATGAGACTAGATAAATACTAGTCTCATCGGTCTAAAAACCAACTCAAAATGTCC
>ENA-OQIW01000118-OQIW01000118.1-human-gut-metagenome-genome-assembly--contig:-NODE-118-length-17971-cov-1.631809_pt1 | contig 17971 bp, 24 predicted proteins | sample MGYA00242586_ERZ504751 | MGnify/ENA primary metagenome ERZ504751 (study PRJEB26092, sample SAMD00036349) | human gut metagenome | host: Homo sapiens | study: EMG produced TPA metagenomics assembly of...
AAAGAGTAGAAAGCCAAATAAGAAATCCGGGAAGAATTCGTAAAAATAAAAGGGCTTCGTATAGGACCAATGATATAACAAAGGATAGGTTAAAGCCCAGGCAATGCCCAAAAGGCCATGCCCCAAGAAGGCCCGATGCCATAAAGTACTGCGCATAAGTTGCTGGAATATGGCCAGTCCCAAGTAACAAGGGGAACGGGATAACAAAAGAATATCTTCCCAATCAAAGCCAAAGGCAATAGGTTCGTAAATAAAATAAAAAGCGGCAAAGATGAGGACACACCACAAAATTGCCTGAACGACGCATTGCGCCACCATGATATAAGAGTTTTCATAACGCATTTCCTTTATATTATAATAACATCAATACGATAGCAGAAATATAGTAAAAATACAAGGTTTAATATGCTTTTTTACATACTTTGACGGTTGTTAAATGCTATTTTTCTATGATAACAATTAAAAAAGGTTATCGAGACTTCGTGACAACATAAAGAGGGGCGTATAACCCCTCTTATTTGTTTGCCGAATCGTAAGGAGATATGATGAAACTCTATGAGTATAAGCTGGCCGTTTTTGAAGGGCCATTGGATTTATTACTCCATTTGATAGAAAAGCATAAAATAGATATTTACGACATTCCCATTGTGGAAATTACGTCGCAATATATGGCGCAGCTCGAAGAATGGCAGACCTTTGATATTCATTACAGCAGTGAGTTTTTGATTATGGCGGCTACGCTGTTACAGATTAAATCTCGCATGCTGTTGCCAAGAAACGCACCGCTCAATCCGGAAGAGGAAGAGGATCCCCGTGACGAATTGGTGGCTAACTTGCTTGAATATAAGCAAATCAAAGAATTGACTGAGGCATTGACGGAGCGTTCCGAAGCGAGCAGTCAGAGCTTTAGCCGGCCCGATTCGTTGAGCCAATGGGGTCAGGAAACGGTATTTCGTTTTGACATTGCCCAATTGTACAGTTTATTTAAATCTTGTATTGATAGAGTGGATGAAACGGTGCCGGAACCGCCAAAGGTAAAAGTGGAAAAAGAGGCTTACAGCTTGGAAGATACGATTGATTCTTTGCTTATGAGGGCCAAACAACAACGCCGATTCAGCTTTGTAGCTTTGCTTAATGAGGTAACCGTGCGGGCTGCCAAAGTGACTATGTTTATTGCTGTTTTGGAATTATTGAAGCGTCAAATTTTTACTATACACTCAGTGACGGAAGGGCTAATGACGGCTACGTTAAAGGATGTAACCTTAGTGAGTGAAATTGTCTAGCTCAGTTTATAATAGATTTTTCGATTATGCTTATTATGGCAATACAGGCGTAGCTATTTAATCGATTAGATTAAGATATTACAGAAGTAAGCGTATATTAGTTAGAAAGGTGAGTAACAAACTATGACAGATGTGAATCAGCCAAGCGATACATCGCTGCTCGCCCATTTGGAAGCAGTTCTTTTTTCAGCAGCCAAACCGGTGCCTATCACACTGCTTGGCGAACTATTTGATTGTGCAACTGAAGAGGCCGAAGCGTTATTGGAGGAATATGCCAATCGACTGGTGGTTGATAAACGAGGTCTTCGTTTAAAAGTAAGCGGCGTCGGAGCCGAGCTTGTAAGTGCGCCGGAGAGCAGTGAATATGTGAGTAAGATTCGCCAACGGGAAGACCGCTTGTCGCCGGCAGCGATGGAAACGTTGGCGGTTATTGCCTTTAAGCAGCCGGTTACGAAAAGTGAAATTGAAGAAGTGCGCGGTGTGAATTGTGAAAAGTTTTAAAGCATTTAGTGAACCGCGATTTAGTTATGGAACTGGGCCGTAAGGAAAGCATCGGCCGGCCTGTATTGTACGGTACGACCGATACATTTTTGCGCAGTGTGGGCATAGAATCGGTGGAAACCTTAAAGCGTGAAGTAGCCGTCGATAACAGTGTGGCAGTTACTGTTGAAAGAAATAACACTATTGAAGCGACGAAGACCATGAAAGTCCGACAATTGACGGTGAAAATAACAATACGATTGAGGCTCATGAAGCCCGTGAGATTACGGAATAAGGGAAAGGAGCAGACTATGGAACAAGAACGTTTGCAAAAATATATCAGTCGCTGCGGTTATGCATCAAGGCGCAAGGCGGAAGAACTAATCGTGGCCGGTAAGGTACAGGTAAACGGTCGTCAGGTTACGGAATTGGGGGTTAAAATTAATCCTGCCGTGGACCGCGTTAAAATTGACGGTCAGCGTATTGAACCGGAAGCATTGGAATATTATATTTTTAACAAGCCGAAAGGCAGCATTACTTCAGTTGGCGATCCACAGGGACGCGCTACGGTAATGGATTATTTGAAAGACATTAAAAATCGAGTATATCCGGTAGGCCGCCTTGACTACAACACGGAAGGTTTGTTGTTATTCACCAATGACGGTACCTTGGCTCAGGCTTTAATGCATCCGTCACAAGGTGTGACCAAGACCTATGAAGTTAAAATCAAAGGTCGTGTTTTGGATGAGCATTTGGAGGCATTGAGTGCGGGTATTACTTTGGAAGATGGTCCTACCTCGCCGGCAGAAATCGTAGATTACGGTTTTGACAGCAAGACGAACACTACGTTGGTTGAGATTACCATTCACGAAGGTCGCAATCGCCAGGTACGCCGTATGTTTGAGCATTTTAAATATAGTGTGTACAACTTAAAACGCATTGCTTACGGCGGACTTACCTTAGCCGGAGTAAAACGTGGTGCTTATCGTAAACTTACGGGGGAAGAACTGCGTCAGTTAAAAGCACTCTGCAAATTACCATTCGGCAAAGGACCCGGCGACGGCGCTAAAGGTCGTAAAATGCCGGCGAAAGACAATAAAAAACAGTTCGGTCGTAACGGCGCGGTGCGTGGTGCTAAACGTCGTTCCGGTGGAGGCAGACCATGAAACATATCATCGTAGTGGGAGCCGGTGCAGCCGGTCTTATGGCAGCTACTATTGCCGCTCGTGAAGGCGCTAAAGTAACGTTAATCGAAAAAATGAACATGATAGGTAAAAAGATGGGCATTACCGGCAAAGGGCGTTGTAATATTACCAATGATGCGCCTATCAGTGATTTTATCGCGAAAACACCGGGGAACGGTAAGTTCCTCATGAGTGCTTATCAGCAGTTTGACAATCGCGATTTATTGGATTTACTCCATGAATGGAAGTTGGCTACTAAAGTAGAGCGCGGCGGCCGAGTTTTTCCAGTGTCCGATTCGGCTCTTGAAGTGCGCGATATGTATATGCGAGTGTATAAAGGCTATGGCGGCATTTTACATTTAAATGAAGCTGTTAAGCATATTATTGTAAAAGACAATAAGGTTCAAGGCGTTGTAACCGATAAAGAAACCTATTATGGCGATGCGGTTATTTTAGCAACCGGAGGCTTGTCTACCCGCTTACCGGTTCTACCGGTGACGGCTATGCTATGGCTAAAGAGGTGGGCCATACGGTGACGGATTTACGTCCGTCATTGGTACCTTTGGAGACGAAGGAACCGTGGGTTAAAGATTTAATGGGTTTAAGTCTTCGTAATGTGGAATTGTCGGCTGTGGCTAAAGATAAAGTGCAGGCTAAACAATTCGGTGAAATGAGTTTACTCATTTGGGATTACCGGCCCGATTGTTTTATCTTTTAAGTCATACAGTTGGTAAGTTAATGAAGAAAAAGAATATAGGCACTATCGGTTTAGAGATTAATTTAAAACCGGCTTTAACGCAGGAGCAGCTGGATCAGCGTGTGCAGCGAGATTTTGTGACCTATTCCAAAAAACAATTGGCAAATGGTTTAAAAGACCTCTTACCACAACGCTTAATTCCTGTTATTATAGAATTAGCGAATCTTACGCCGGATAAATTTATTAATCAAATCAGCCGTGAAGAGCGCCAACGCTTGGTTCACGTGTTACAGCATATGCCTTTGACGTTTAAACAGATGCGACCTATTGCGGAAGCCATCGTAACAGCGGGCGGCATTTCGGTTAAGGAATTTGTACCGAAAACAATGGAATCTAAATTGATTTCAGGACTTTACGGTGCCGGTGAAGTATTGGATATTGATGCTTTTACGGGCGGTTTCAATTTGCAGGCGGCGTTTGCCACCGGCTATGTGGCGGCACAGCATGCCGTACACGGTGAAGCAGCCGACTAAGCATGTTACGGAGAGGAGTTTTTTGATGAGTAAACAGCGTATTGCGGTAGCTGTTGACGGTCCTGCCGGGGCCGGTAAAAGTAGTATTTCTAAAGCCGTAGCCAAACAGCTTGGCTATTTATATATTGATACGGGGGCCATGTATCGGGCCGTTACGTGGGCTGTTTTAAAAGCCGGCGTAAATCCCACCGATGAGGCAGCGGTAGCAGCTTTATTGCCTGACTTGTCACTACGCATGGAACCTACCGAAGATGCTTTCAAGGTGTTTGTGAATGGTGAGGATGTAACGTTCTTAATTCGCACGCAAGAGGTAAACGGTGCCGTATCACAAATTGCAGCCATTAAGGCTGTTCGCGACTTTTTAGTGGCACAGCAACGTGCCATGGCCAGTGCAGGGGGTGTTATATTAGACGGCCGTGATATCGGGTCGGTGGTTTTACCTAATGCGGAATTAAAAATTTATTTGACGGCTTCCGTAGAAGCTCGCGCCAAACGGCGCTGGTTGGAAACGCCGGATAAAGAATCCGTATCCTTGGAAACGATTAAAGAAAGTGTAATGCACGCGATGAAATGGATACGAATCGCAAAGAATCACCCCTTGTATGTGTACCGGAAGCGATAGTTATCAATTCTGATAATTTATCTTTTGATGAAACCGCTGCTCGTATGGTACAATTGATTACGGCAACAGAAAAGTAAAGGAGAGCGTATTCATGGATAAATTTTCAGATTGTTTATGGCGCTCGGCTTTTGAAGTCGTATATGGTTGGATTTATAAAGCGGATGTGGTAGGCCGTGAAAACTTCCCTAAAGAAGGACCGGTCATTGTGGCTCCCAATCATAAGAGCAACAACGATCCGTGCATCGTAGGGCGTGCATTGCCGCGCCATGTAAGCTTTATGGCCAAAGAAGAATTATTTAAAAATCCGATTTCCAATTTCTTTTGTCGCTGGTTGGGCGCGTTTCCTTTAAAACGTGGCGGCGTGGATAAAATCGCCATTCGTCATGCTATGGGATTATTGAAGAATAATTTAGTGCTCGGCATTTTTCCGGAAGGAACCCGGCAAAAGAAGGATAATACGTTGGGCCGATTCCATGACGGCGTAGCATCGATGGCGCTTCGTACGGGTGTACCCGTAGTGCCGGTGGCTATTATGGGATCGTATCAGATGAAACGCGGTCAAGTGGCTGCCGTAATCGGTAAACCGATTCCCGTAGCGAAAGCAAAACCTACACCGGAAGCCATTGCCGAATTAAATGATAAAGTCAGGGTGGCTCTGGAAGGTCTTATGGCTGACTATCGGGCGGCTCATCCGGATTTTAAACGATAAGGAGTCAGGCGTGGAAATTCGTATTGCAGAAAATTGCGGTTTTTGTTATGGTGTGAAGAGGGCTGTTAATATGGCTCAAGACACATCAGATCAGTTAGAGCGCAGTTATACCTTAGGTCCTATCATTCATAATCCGCAAGTGGTTTCCAATTTGGAAGAACATGGCGTGTATGCCGTGGATTCGCTGGATGAAATTCCCGGCGGTACAGTAATCATTCGATCCCATGGTGTGGGACCGGCTGTGTATGAAGAAGCGACCGATAAAGGACTTAAAGTGGTGGACGCAACATGTCCCCATGTAAAAAAAGCTCAACAAGATGCAAAATCGGTCATTGACTCGGGAATGTCGCTTGTTATTTTAGGCGAAAAAAAGCATCCTGAGGTAATTAGTATCAATTTATGGGCACAAAACAAAAGGCATAGTTATAGAAACTGAAGAAGAAGCTAAAATTCTGCCTTTCGTGGAAAATAGGGGTGTAGTTGTACAAACTACCTTTTCACAATTTAAATTTCAAAGTATAATAGATATATTAGAGGAAAAAACTCAAAATCTAAAGGTTTTCAAAACGATTTGCACAGCTACTCAAGAACGTCAAAATTCGGCGGTAGAACTCGCAAAAACGGTGGACCTTATGATTGTGGTAGGCGGTAAGAACAGCGGCAACACAAACAGATTAGCAGAGGTCTGTCGTGACGTTGGATGTACTACTTACCATATAGAGACCGCTGCTGAATTACAATTGGACTGGTTCAACCATGTCCAAACGGTAGGGGTTACAGCCGGTGCATCGACACCCGACTGGATAATTAAGGAGGTCATTGACACAATGAATGAATTTGAACAATTGTTAGCTAACGAAGCTGACTGGGCAGAAGACTTTAAGAAAGGCACTGTAGTAGAAGGTACTGTTGTATCCGTAGAAGACGACAAAGCATATGTTTCTTTCGGTTACAAAACAGAAGCAACCTTGAATCGTACTGAAATCGCATATCCGGCACCTGCCTCTGCTAAAGACGTGCTCAAAGAAGGCGATCAGATTAAAGCCGTTATTATGAATCACATCAAGGAAGACAATCCTATCTACTTGTCCATCACTCGTTTGGCTAAAGACGAAGATTGGCAGTATGTACAGGAAGCTCAGGAAAAAGACGAACCAATCATCTGTAAAGGTGTGGACGCTATCCCTGCAGGTCTTGTTGTAACTGTTAAATCCCTTCGTGGTTTTATTCCACTTTCCCAAGGGGATGTACACTTCGTTAAATCTCTCGATAGCTTAGTAGGTACTGAATTCGAAGCTAAGGTATTGGAAATCGACGAAAAGAAAAACCGTTTGGTTCTTTCCCGTCGTGCTGTATTGGAAGTAGCTCGCAAGGCTAAATTGGAAGAAGCCTTGAAAAACATTCATGTTGGCGATAACTATAAAGGTATTGTTCGTAAAATTATGCCTTATGGTGCTTTCGTTGATATCGGCGGTATCGAAGGTTTACTTCACATTTCCGACATTTCTTGGCACAAAATCAAACGCGTTGAAGACGTATTGTCCGTAGGCCAGGAAATCGAAGTTAAATTGCAATCCTTTGATGCAGAAAGCAACAAACTTTCCTTATCCTTGAAAGCATTGACTAAGAGCCCATGGGACGTAGCTGAAGAAACTATCAAAGTTGGCGACGTTCTTACCGGTAAAGTAGTTCGTTTGGTAGCTTACGGTGCATTCGTAGCTGTTAACGACGACATCCAAGGTTTACTTCACATTTCTCAGATCACTAAACAGCGTAATGCTAAAGTAGAAGACTACTTGACTCGTGGTAAAGAAGTAGAAGTTAAAGTTATTTCTCTTAACAAAGATGAAAAGAAACTTGGCCTTGCTTTGACTGAGTTAATGGAACCTGTTGCAACAGCTGAATCCGACGCTGAATAATTGTAACCAATAGCGCGTAGCGCTTATATAAGGAGCTGTAAAGGCTTTGCCCTTTATGGCTCCTTTTGCATTATCCCTTCTTTATGGATTGCTTTATATATGTTACAATATAGTGTGATAATTTGTGTAAAAATTGAGGTGACAATATGGCAAAACCATTAGTAGCAGTGGTAGGGCGTCCTAATGTGGGAAAATCTAACATTGTTTAACGCCAATTTGTAAATAAACGTTATTTCCATTGTTGAAGATACGTTCCGGCGTAACGCGCGATAGAATTTATTTGATGCCGAATGGCTTAACCGAGAATTACCATGATTGACACGGGCGGATTGAATTCATCACCGCCGACAGTCATGTAATTCCTAAAATGATGCGTTTACAGGCGCAACTTGCTATCGAAGAAGCGGATGTTATTTTATTTGTCGTTGACGGCAAACAAGGTATCGTACCGGCTGACGAAGAAGTAGCGAATATTTTGCGTGCCAGCGGTAAACCGGTATTATTGGTTGTTAATAAAATTGACAGCGTAAATCAGGAAGCCAACATTTATGAATTTTACAATTTAGGTATTGGCGATCCTATCGGTATTTCCGCTAAAAACCTAATGAATCTTGGCGATTTATTGGATGATGTGGTAAAACATTTCCCTGATTCGGCAACGGCTGAAGATGAAGAAGATACTATCCATGTAGCTTTAATCGGTCGTCCGAATGTAGGTAAATCATCGTTAACAAATGCTTTATTGGGACAGGATCGTGTTATTGTAAGTGATGTAGCCGGTACAACTCGTGACTCCATTGATACGCATTGGACACATGAGGGCAGAAGTTTGTGCTTATCGATACGGCCGGTATGCGTCGTAAAGCAAAAATCGATGCACCGGTAGAACGCTACAGTATCGTTCGTTCTTTACGGTCCGTAGATAGAGCTGACATCGTTGTTCTCGTATTGGACGGCGTGGACGGTGTTACAGAGCAGGATAAGAAAATTGCCGGTTATGCTCATGAAGCCGGTAAAGGGATTATCATCGTAGTCAACAAATGGGATTTAGTAGAAAAAGACGATAAAACGACCATCCGTTACACGGAAGATATTTACGATGAAATGGGCTTTTTGCGTTATGCGCCGATTCTCTTTGCTTCCGCATTGACGAAACAGCGTATCCATCGTTTAGCCGATTTAATTAAATTCGTATCGGAACAGCAACACATGCGTATTTCTACAAGCGTGTTGAATCAAGTATTATCGGATGCACAGAACGTCAATCCGGTACCGTCCAGAAGCGGTCGTTTGCCGAAGATTTATTATATGACGCAGGCTTCGGTAAAACCACCGACCTTTATACTGTTTGTAAATGAACCGGAATTGATTCACTTCTCCTATATGCGTTTCCTGGAAAACAGACTTCGTGAGTCCTTCGGTTTTGAAGGTACACCGATTCGCTTGATATTACGCGGTAAGAAGGGAAATGATGACGACTAATGGATACTATGACTATTATCGGATTGGCAGTCGTGGCATATCTTTTAGGCTCCATTCCCAGCGGTTTAATTATCGGTAAATTATTTTTCAATACAGATGTCCGTTTATACGGCAGTAAAAATATCGGTGCTACGAATACGTATCGCGTACTGGGCATGAAGGCAGCTTTACCGGTATTTCTCTGCGATGCCGGTAAAGGTATGGCAGGCGTTGCTATTTTTTCGCCGGAACCGAATTTGATGCTTTTAGGTGGCATTTTAGCTATGGTAGGCCATAATTGGTCGGTATTTTTGGGCTTCAAAGGTGGTCGTGGTGTAGCGACGGGGACTCGGGGTGTTGATATTTTTAGTACCTTTGATTTCGGCTATTTGTTTTGCTACATGGGCCGTTATCGTGTACTTTACCAAATATGTGTCCTTAGGCTCTATCGTAGGGGCCGCGTTGGTACCGATTTTGATGATTGTCTTCGGTGAACCTTTATGGTATATCGTATTCGGTACGGTGGCCGCTTTATTCGTAATTTTGCGTCATCGTGAAAATATTATGCGTCTTTTGCGCGGTCAGGAATTAAAAGTTGAACGGACGGAGCGTGATGATTCTAAATGAAAATAGGAATTATAGGATCCGGCAGCTGGGGCACTGCGCTGGCTTGTAAAAGTGCTCAAGCCGGCAATGAGGCTAGGCTTTACTGTCGCCGTGAAGAGCAGGCGACGCGCTTAAAGGCGGATCGTGAAAATAAAGAATATTTGGCCGGTGTTGCCTTGCCGGAAAATTTAAATATCAGTCATGTACCGGCTGTAGTGGCCGAAAACAGTGATATCCTTTTGATTGTGACGCCGTCTATTTATGTGCGTGATACACTGAAGCAGTTTGCCCCATATATTTCTTCGAAAACGACGGTAGTTATTTGCTCTAAGGGGATTGAACGAGAGACGGGTAAACGTTTATCCGAAGTGGCTGACGAGGTGGTAGGCCATATTACGGAGCAATTAGCTATTTTATCCGGCCCTAATCATGCCGAGGAAATAGGCCGAGATTTACCGGCTGCAACGGTTGTGGCGGCACGAACGGTACCAACGGCAGAGCAAGTGCAACAGGCTTTAAGTACTGTTAATTTCCGAGTCTATGTGAATGAAGATATGACGGGTGTAGAACTGGCAGCGACAACAAAGAATATTATCGCTTTAGCGGCCGGTATTGCAGACGGTATGAAGCTTGGTGATAATTGTAAGTCCGCTCTTTTGACACGTGGTCTTCATGAGATGACCAAATTTGGAGTGGCTATGGGGGCGCGGCGTGAAACTTATGCCGGACTCGCCGGTATGGGCGATTTGATTACCACTTGTATGAGTCGCCATAGTCGGAACCGCGCAGCGGGTCAGAAATTGGCAGCCGGTGAAACTATGGATTATATAATGAATCATTCCAATATGGTGGTAGAAGCTTTTTTGCCGTAAAAACGGTGTATGAAATCGCTAAAGCAAAAGAATTGGATTTACCTATAACAGAAGCTTTATACGAAGTTTTATATCATCAAAAATCGCCTCAAACAGCACTTATGGAGCTGATGGGGCGCAACTTGAAAGATGAAATGTTCTTATAATAATTTTTCCCTAGGAATGTACTTTTATTTTGGAACATTATATACTATAATTAAAAGACAAGTGTAGGCATAAAGAGGGAAGTATGAGAATTATTGCAGGACGTGCCAAAGGTCATATATTGAAAGCTCCGAAAGGGATGAGTACGAGACCCACACAGGATCGTGTGCGGGAGAGTATTTTTAATATACTGACTAGTTACGGTTTGATTGAGTCCACCGTACTTGATTTTTTCTCCGGTACAGGCGCTTTCGGATTGGAAGCCGTCAGTCGCGGTGCCTCACTGGCCGTATGCGTTGATAAACGGACAGCTCGAATTATTAAAGCGAACATTGAGCATTGTCATATGGAAGACGCGGTTGAAGTGATACCAACATCGATTGAAACGGCGGCTAAACAGTTAGCCGGTCGTCAGTTTGATTATATTTTTGCGGATCCGCCATATGAACAAGGTTTTGTGGCCGCAACGTTGGCTGTAGTCGTAAATCAGCAATTAATAAAAGAAAATGGAATGCTTATTGTGGAGCATCATGAAAACGAACCGCTTGTATTGCCGGAAGGTTGGAGCCTTGTGAGGGAACAACGCTTTGGTTATACGAAGGTGACGTATTGTGTACCCTATGAGCTTGAAAGGAGCTAATATAGTGCGTATAGGCATTTGCCAGGGAGTTTTGACCCTGTGACAAACGGGCATGTCGATATTTTTGAACGAGCGAGTAAGCTTGTAGATAAGTTGATTGTGGCGGTTTTAACTAATCCGAATAAAAATAATTTGTTTACTCAAGATGAGCGAGTTGAATTGATTAAAGCCTCCGTAGCCATATACCTAATGTTGAAGTGGATTGTGCATCAGGTCTGTTGATTGATTATGCAAAATCAAAAAACAGTATTATGATTATTCGAGGCTTGCGAGCGCTTGCTGATTTTGAATATGAATTCCAACGAGCTTTATTTTCAAAGTTTTTGGATGACGATATTGAAACCGTTTTTATCATGACGAATAATAAGTATTCATTTGTCAGTTCCACGGGAATTCGCGAATTAGCGCGATTTAATGGTCGTCTTGACGGCTTAGTTCCGGATGCAGTAAAAGAAGCGTTAGAAGCAAAATTTGCGAATCGTAGTGAATAGTACTAATAGGAGTGGCGAGAATGAAAACAGAAAAACTTTTAGAAGATTTGGAAAATTTAATTGAAACCAGTGGTCGCATTCCTATGACCACCAAACGTGTCATTGAAGAAGAAGAAATTATGCGTGTCTTAGATGCCATTAATGAATCTTTGCCGTTGGAGCTTGAAGAATCCCGCCGTATTATGGCTGAAAAAGATAAAATTTTGGCAGATGCACAGCGCCAAGCCGATACTTTGATTGCTCAGGCCAAAGATTATATTGCAAAATTGACGGAAGAAAGCGAACTTGTTAAACAGGCTCAGACTCAGGCTAACCAAATTATTACTTTGGCTAACCAGTCTTCCGAAGAATTGAAAAACAGTTCGATTCAATATGCTCAAGATGTAATGCGTTATATTGAAAACAATTTGGAAAAAACTTTGGAAAGCTTGCGTCAAAACCGTGAAAGTTTAAAACAATCCAATCGCGATTAATTGCGTTACTTTTGGTGATTTGGTTGACAATGCCGGTCATTGTAAGCTTGAAATAAAGAAGCTCTCAGGAAGCATCCTTGCTATACTTGGTATAGGGGATTTCCTGAGAGCTTTTTTGCTTATTCGTAGAAATTTGTTTCTTTGTTTAATACCGGTTCTTTCGGGTCGATTACGGCTGTTTTCTGATTTGTATAAATAACAAAGCCTAATGGCGATGCGGGTGGTTTTTTTATAAATTTAACCGGGGTGTAATCGACGGCTACTTTGGAGGACTCGCGAGCCCGACTGAAATAGGCGGCATAGCGGGCGGCTAAGGTAAGCATTTCATCGGTTGGTTCACCGCCTTGCGTGCGTAAGATAACATGACTGCCTTGTACCTGCAAAGTATGGAACCACATATCATCAGGCTTGGCGAAACGATGGGTTAAATATTCATTCTGCTGATTGTTGCGACCGATGAAAATTTCACCGCCGTCAATTTGAAAATGCATGAAGTTATGTTTCGGTGCCTTATAACTAACCGGCTTTTTAGATTTTTTCAAAAGCCCGGCCTGTTCGCATTCATTGTAGATTTCTTGAACCGTTTCCTTGCTATCGGCAATGGTTAAACTGTATAAAACGGACTGAAGATAGTCAATGCGACGACTACTTTGCTCTAATTGATATAAACCGCTTTGTTTACGATTTTTTAACTTCGTATACAGTTTGTAATAATTTTGCGCATTCTCTACAACGGTTAATTCCGGCACGAGGGAAATGGTAATCGGTTCAACAGGGTTTACTAAAATATTGTCTAAGGTGATATTTGGTTCATATTGTGTATCGCGATAGGCGTTAATCATCAATAAATCGCCAAAAGCCTTATATTCATCGGCTTTGGAGCTATCGTTAAGTTCCGTTTCAATCTTACTGTGACGGAGTTCTTCTTTTTTGATAGCCTGTTCTAAAGTTCGTTCCAATTCACGCGTGGTCGTATTGATGCCGCCTTGTTTTACAACGGATACTTCAAGCGGTTGTGAGATGGAATCGTAGGTAGCCGTTAACTGACCGCCTTGCGCCAATAAATAGGTAAGGGGCACAGGGCTGTAGAACTTTTTATGGTTTGCGTTCTCGTATTCATATAATTGCTTGGCATCATTAATAGTCTCTTTTAAATTGATAAGAGCCGTTGCAATAGACGTAATTTGTTCCGCAGTAAGTGATGTAACTCCGTTTTTTCGGTTACACCGGCGTCATAACATACTTCTTTTAACAGAGCCGGACCGAAACCGTTAAAAATGCGACGAATTGTTTCGGCTACGGTTCCTTGACCGAAGTTGTGAAGTAATTCGCCGATTTCTTCGTTATTGAACTCAAAAAGGCTGCCTCGTTCGCTGTTCGGCGGTAACTCATAAGTGAGTTTAGGCGCGATGGAACGTTCGCGGTTCATGAGCGGTGTAACGTGAATGAGCGCTTCCAGAATCTGGCCGTCTTGAACGAAAATGCAGTTGGAATATTTGCCCATTAGCTCAATGTAAATTCGATTCGAAATAAGGGAGCCGTCAAGAGCCAACTTATCCGCATTGATGCGCAGAATTCGGTCACCGTTCAATTGCTTGATTGCTGTAATACGAGCGCCTTCCAAATGTTTGCGTAAAAACATGCAAAGCGCAGTCGGTTCTTTAGGTAAATCCGTAATGCCGTGACTGAGATAACAAGCCGGCAAATTACCGGCTGTAATAACCAGGTCTTTATTACCTTGGTGAGTATTAACTTTTAAGACGATCGTGGTTTTATCTATTTGTAATAGCCGCTGGATTTGACCGGTCACTAATTGATCCGAAAGTTCTCTGGTCAAAACGGCTAAGGTTAAGCCATCTAAATTCATAAATTGCTCCTTTACTAAACATACTTATTATTTAAGTATATCACACTTATGACCTATTTGAACGCTTTACCCTATAGGCCTAACATGTTAAAATGTAAACAATAAGAAAATAATCTAAAAATAAGGAAAATTGACGAAAATTAAAGGAAAGGACCTATTTTATTATGAACAGCATGACGGGCTTCGGTCGTGGTATAGCCGCTGATGAGGCGTTACAGATTACAGTTGAAATAAAAACGGTTAATTCAAGGTTTTTGGATTTGCATATTAATATGCCGTCCACGTTGATTTTTTTTGAAAATGAGCTGCGCCGTCAGATTAAAAGTGTATTGCAACGCGGTAAAGTGGAAGTCAATATTTCGCTACGCAATACACGGGATCGGGAAAAAGTTTTTACCGTGAATGAATCATTGGCATTGCAGATTCGCGAGTTTTTGGTAAAAAACGGTTTTGCTCAAGATATTAAAAAAGTGGCCTTGCGAGATATGATGACCGTATCTCAGGATTGGCTTCTTTTGGAGGATGTCCCTTTTGAAGAATCGAAACTTCAAGAAACGGCTTTGAAGGCATTAGGTGATGCTCTCGCCGGCGTAATAACCATGCGGGCGGCCGAAGGGGAACATTTAGCAAACGAAATTGAAAGTCGTATAACAAAACTGGAAGATGTGCTAAAAGCCGTAGATGCCAACAAAACAGCAGCTGTAAAGAAATATGAAACACGTTTGCAGCAACGCATTGAAGCAACCTTGGCTAAAACTGATTTAGATATCAACATGGATAGATTTTTGCAGGAAGTAGCCATTATGAGTGACAAAACAGATATTACAGAAGAAATTGTACGTTTTGGCTCACATGTGGTACAATTAAAAGACACACTCAAAGAGAATCAACCGATTGGCCGTAAATTAGATTTCTTGTTACAGGAAATGAATCGTGAAGTAAATACGATGGGATCAAAAGGATCTGATTTAGAGATTACTGACCGCGTTGTAGTATTGAAATGTGAATTAGAGAAGATTAGAGAGCAAATTCAAAATATAGAGTAGGTAGTAGAGTAAGGAGTCACTAAGTATGAATACAAAACTTTTAAACATCGGGTTTGGTAATATGGTTTCAGCAAATCGCCTCATTGCGATTATCAGTCCTGAATCGGCTCCTATTAAGCGAATGATTCAAGATGCTCGTGAAAAGAGCGTACTCGTTGACGCCACATATGGTCGTAAGACTCGTGCCGTTCTGGTTATGGACAGCGGTCAAATCGTTTTATCCGCTATCCAACCGGAAACCGTAGCACATCGTATTGTACAGGCTACACCGTCTGAAACAACGGAAGCGTAGGTGTTATTATGTCGGATAGAGGAATCTTAATTGTCTTATCCGGCCTTCGGGTGCGGGTAAAGGCACAATTTGTGCGGCCCTTCGCCAGCAAATGCCTAATCTTGTGTATTCCGTATCGATGACAACTCGTGCACCTCGTGTCGGTGAAGAAGAAGGGGTTAGCTACTTTTTTAGAGATAAAGAAGAGTTTCAGCGTTTAATTAAAGAAGATGCATTTCTTGAATATGCACAGGTGTACGACAATTTTTACGGTACTCCCAAACAACATGTAATGGACTTGTTGTCAGAAGGTAAGAGCGTTATTTTGGAAATTGATATTCAAGGTGCTATGCAAGTTAAAGAGCGCTTTAGCGAAGCCGTTTTTATTTATATCGTACCGCCGTCTTTAGATATTTTATCGAATCGTTTGCGCGATCGCGGGACGGATGCGGCCGATGTCATTGATAAGCGCTTATCGAAAGCCAGTTCGGAACTTGCGTTGGCTCACCGCTATGACTATATCGTCGTAAATGATGTGTTGCCCGATGCGGTTGAAAAAGTTGCGTCTATTTTACGAGCTGAAGCTTGCAAAATTAAACGAAATAAAGAAAAAATCCAGTACATTTATAAACAGTATGGTGGGAAAAAGGAGTAATGCGTTATGATGGTAAAACCTTTATTAAAGGACTTGGAAAAACATGTAGACAGTAAATACACTTTGGTTACTTTGGCAGCGAAACGTGCTCGTGAGCTTACCGATGGTGACCATGCTTTAGTATCCGGTCTCGACACAGATAAACCGGTATCGGTAGCATTACATGAAATTGCGGAAGATAAAATCGGTTTTACACGTACCAAAGACGGTATTAAATAATTAAATTTTAATTCCAACAGGGGCAGAGGATGAAAAATAAACACATAATTGTAGGCGTATCGGGCGGTATTGCTGCCTATAAAGCTGTTGAGGTGGTTAGTCGCTTACGTAAATTGGGCGCGGAAGTTAAAGTCGTTATGACAGAAAACGCCACCAAGTTTGTATCACCTATGACTTTCGGCGAAATCAGCGGCCATCCGGTGGCTGTTAAAATGTTTGAAGATGTACATGATTGGAATGTGGAGCATATTTCGTTAGCCCGATGGGCCGATGCCTATTTAGTGGCACCGGCTACGGCTAATGTGCTTGGCAAAATGGCAGCCGGAATTGCTGATGATATGTTGACTACGCAGCTATTGGCTACCGAAGCGCCTATTTTCTTATGTCCGGCCATGAATACTAATATGTATGAAAACCCGATAACACAGCGTAATATGAATACCTTACGCGAGTTGGGCATGCATATTTTGGAAGCCGACAGCGGTCACTTGGCTTGCGGTATAGTCGGTAAAGGTCGTTTGCCGGAACCGGCAAAGATTGTGGAGTGGTTATCCTTCCATATGATGAAAAGTGATTTGCTGGAAGGTAAAACCGTAATTGTAACGGCCGGCGGTACGCAGGAAGCTATCGACCGGTTCGCTATATCGGCAATCGTTCCAGCGGCAAAATGGGTTATGCTGTGGCCGAACAAGCAGCTTTGGCCGGGGCTCGTACGATTTTAATATCTGCACCGAGCGCATTGCCGGTGCCGTATGGCGTGGAATTTGTGCCTGTTGATTCGGCTCGCGATATGGAAGAAGCCGTTAACAGTCGTTATGAAGATTGTGATGCCGTTATTATGGCGGCAGCTGTAGCCGATTTCCGCGTGGAGAACATGGCAGATACCAAAATTAAGAAAATGGATACCTTAGAGCTTAAACTCGTTAAGAATCCGGATATCTTGAAAGGTCTAGGTGCGAATAAAACTCATCAAAAACTTATCGGCTTTGCAGCGGAAACACAAAATGTCATCGAGTACGGCAAATCAAAAGTACTTAACAAAAATCTTGATATGCTCGTAGCTAATGATGTAAGCAAACAAAATGCAGGCTTTAACGTTGATACCAATGAAGTTACTTTTATTTATCCGGGTGTCAAATTATGCAATTGCCACTTATGACAAAAAGTGATGTCGCTAAGCGAATTATTTCAGCCTTGGCAGAATTGTAATTCCATAGTATAATAAATCAGTGATATAAACTATCACAATTAAATTAATAGTAATTTTTGTCTCATCAAGAGTAGTGGAGGGAAAGGCCCTGTGAAGCTACAGCAACCATTCATGTGAAAAGGTGCTAAGTCCGACGGTATATGCCGAAAGATGGGGTTATATTCCTCATCGCTTGGCTGATGAGGAATTTTTTTATGGAGGTAAAGGGTAAATGGCTGAAAAACATGTATTTTTCACATCTGAATCCGTAACGGAAGTCATCCAGATAAAATCGCTGACCAAATTTCAGACGCCGTACTTGATGCGATTATTGCGCAAGATCCAACGGCACATGTAGCATGTGAAACACTTGTAACAACAGGTCAAGTTCATGTAGTGGGTGAAATTTCCACTAACTGTTATGTAGATATTAATCATATTGTTCGTGAAACGATTCGCGAAATCGGGTACACTCGTGCTAAATACGGTTTTGACTGCGATACTTGCGGCGTTAATGTAGCTATTGACGAACAATCTGCCGATATCGCTATGGGTGTAGACGAGTGCGTTGGAAACTCGGTGAGGCGGACGAATCGAGAATTAAAGTTTG